>JAEEGK010005908.1_pt1 | contig 29572 bp, 22 predicted proteins | sample 8958771 | NCBI WGS metagenome assembly JAEEGK01 (sample SAMN16246547, study PRJNA631951) | gut metagenome | biome: gut microbiome; feature: rumen; material: SC-attached | host: Bos | place: Iran: Karaj | collected 2018-10 | reverse complement strand
CATCTGCTTCAGCTCAGACTTCTGAGTCACGTAGCCAGTCATTATCAGAGAGCGCAAAGGCATCTGAAAGCGCATCTCTTTCAAGATCTGAGTCAGTGAGTGCTTCTAATTCAGCAAGTGCGTCAATGAGCCAGAGTATAAGCGAGTCACTTAGCGCAAGCCTTTCACAGTACATCAGTGAGAGTATTTCAGCAAGCCAGAGTGCATCATTATCTGCAAGCACAAGCGCAAGTATCTCAGCAAGTGAGAGCGCATCGACAAGTGCAAGTACATCAGCAAGCGAAAGTGCATCGACGTCAGCTTCACTAAGCAACAGTGCATCAGCTTCTGAGTCAACATCAGCAAGCCAGAGCAGCTCAGCATCAGCAAGTGAGTCGGCTAGTACAAGCGCAAGTATCTCAGCAAGTGAGAGCGCATCAACAAGTGCAAGTACTTCAGCAAGCGAAAGTGCTTCAACAAGTGCAAGTACTTCAGCAAGTGAATCTGCATCAACATCTGCTTCACTAAGTAACAGTGCATCGGCTTCTGAGTCAACATCAGCAAGCCAGAGCAGCTCAGCATCAGCAAGTGAGTCGGCTAGTACAAGCGCAAGTACATCAGCTAGCGAGAGTGCTTCAACAAGTGCCAGCACATCATCAAGTGAAAGCGCATCAACATCAGCTTCACTAAGCAACAGTACATCAGCTTCTGAGTCAACATCAGCAAGCACAAGTGCATCAACAAGCGCAAGTACATCAGCTAGCACAAGTGCTTCAACAAGTGCAAGCACTTCAGCAAGCGAGTCGGCAAGCACAAGCGCATCAACAAGCGCAAGCACTTCAGCAAGTGAGTCAGCAAGCACAAGCGCATCAACAAGCGCAAGTACTTCAGCGAGCGAGAGCGCTTCAACAAGTGCAAGTACATCAGCAAGCGAGAGTGCTTCGACAAGTGCAAGTACATCAGCTAGTGAATCTGCATCAACAAGCGCAAGTACTTCAGCATCAGCAAGTGAGTCAGCAAGTACAAGTGCATCAACAAGTGCAAGTACTTCAGCAAGTGAGAGTGCATCAACATCGGCAAGTTTATCAGAGTCAGCAAGTATCTCTGAAAGTATAAGAGAGTCAGAGTCAGCAAGTGCCTCTGCAAGAATAAGTGAACTTGAGAGCCAGAGTGTTTCAATGAGCATAAGCTTATCTGAATCAGCTAGTGCAAGCGAAAGTGCATCTACATCAGCTAGCACTTCTGCTTCAACTAGTGCATTAGAAAGCCAGTCAGCAAGCACAAGCTCTTCAACAAGTGCAAGCACTTCGGCAAGTGAATCTGCATCAACATCAGCTTCACTAAGCAACAGTGCATCAGCTTCTGAGTCAACATCAGCAAGCCAGAGCAGCTCAGCGTCAGCGAGTGAGTCAGCAAGCACAAGTGCATCGACAAGCGCAAGTACATCAGCAAGTGAGAGCGCATCAACATCAGCAAGTTTATCAGAGTCAGCAAGTATCTCTGAGAGCATAAGAGAGTCAGAGTCAGCAAGTGCCTCTGCAAGAATAAGTGAGCTTGAGAGCCAGAGTGTTTCAATGAGCATTAGCTTATCTGAATCAGCTAGCGCAAGCGAAAGTGCATCTACATCAGCTAGCACTTCTGCTTCAACTAGTGCATCAGAAAGCCAGTCAGTAAGCACAAGCGCTTCAACAAGTGCAAGCACTTCAGCAAGTGAATCTGCATCAACATCAGCTTCACTAAGCAACAGTGCATCAGCTTCTGAGTCAACTTCAGCAAGCCAGAGCAGCTCAGCATCAGCAAGTGAGTCAGCAAGTACAAGTGCATCAACAAGTGCAAGTACTTCAGCAAGTGAGAGTGCATCAACATCAGCAAGTTTATCAGAGTCAGCAAGTATCTCTGAGAGTATAAGAGAGTCAGAGTCAGCAAGTGCCTCTGCAAGAATAAGTGAACTTGAGAGCCAGAGTGTTTCAATGAGCATAAGCTTATCTGAATCAGCTAGCGCAAGTGAAAGCGCTTCAACAAGTGCAAGTACCTCGGCATCAGAAAGCCAGTCAGCATCTACTAGTGCTTCACTAAGCGAGAGTGAATCAGCTTCATTGAGTGCATCAACATCGGCAAGCTTGTCAGAATCAGAAAGCACAAGTGCATCACTTAGCGCAAGTACATCTGCTTCATTAAGTGAGTCTGAATCAACAAGCGCTTCACTTTCTGAGAGCACAAGTACTTCTATTTCCCAGAGTATGTCACTTTCTGTAAGCTTAAGCCTTTCAGAGAGTATGAGTATTAGTAACTCTGAGAGACAGTCTGCTTCAGCTAGCCTTAGTGCATCAGAGTCAGCTAGCACATCAGCTTCACTTAGCCAGTCTGAGTCAGCATCAGTAAGTGCAAGCGAGAGCGCATCAGCATCAGAGAGCGCATCAACAAGTGCTTCAACAAGCATGAGTACATCAGCTTCTGAAAGCGCTTCAACTAGCACATCAACAAGTGAGAGTGCATCTACATCAGAAAGCACAGCTGCAAGTACTTCAGCTTCAGAGTCTGCTTCAACTAGTGCAAGCAACTCTGCTGCAGCAAGCACAGCAAATGACAATTCAGGCAGTGGTGCTGGTTCAAATGGTTCTGCATCTGAGAACAATGGTGTGGCAGGAAGCACAACAGATAACACAATTACAACTTCATTTAATGAGGTTACAAATAATACAGTTTCAAGAGTTTCTAACTTCAATGAGCTTGAAGGTGATGAGCTTCAGGGAATTGCAGACGAGCAGGTACCACTTGCTGTAGTTCTTGATGATGATCACACAGCAGCAAATGTAGGAGATGAAGACCTTACTACAATCGAAGACGAAGAGACACCTCTTGCTATTTCAAAGAGTGGTCTTGCTGGAAGAGTATGGTGGTATTGGATTCTCATCATCATCAGTGCATTAGCTGGAAAGAGAGCAAAAGATAAGAAGGAAGCTAAGACTGAGGCCGTAAGGGCAGAAAATGAGAAATAATTCACAGTTTCTTTACAGAATGTAGTTAAAAGTGAATTATAATTAGAGAGTGATATAATTTGTCACTCTCTAAATTATTTTATGGAGGATATTGGGATGAATAAAAAGCTTAAAAGATGTTTAGAATTTTTGGGGGTTCTAGCGATTACATTTGTTATTTCGTTATCCAGCCCACTAAATCCATGGATGAATAATGCATTTACAGCAATGCAGGAGGGGATTCTTGATATTGCCCATCAGATTCGCGATGGATTTTTAGCTTACGTGGAGGTGGATGGAAATTATGGCCCAGTGCTTTATGAGTTCTATGGCCTGGGATATCTGCCAACAGACACTCATATTGTTCAATTTATAATGGAAACAGTTGGAATCTTTTTCCTTGTGTTATTCCAGTACAAAACAGCGAAGCTATTTACATCTGAAGTTTTCGCGATGATTTCTGCGGGTCTTTTAACTGTTTTTGAGTGGGGTGCCCTTACTCATGCAGGTGCAGAAGAAATGATGTTCTTCATCCTTACATTAACATGCTATCACGTAGCAAGACAGCTTCAGCAGGGATTCTTGTCATATCACACATACTTACTTACAATTGATTTAGGCCTAGTATTTTTCTTGCAGCCAGGCTATATCTTTATCTGGCTTGTATTGCTTATTTTCTTTGCTATCAAGTTCAAAGCAGATGGTCTAAAGGGCAAAGAATACAGAGCATATTATGTATCAGTATTTGAAGGTTTAATTACAGTGGGAGTTCCTATGGGACTTTATCTGTGGTACTTTAAGAATGCAAAAGAATTCTTCCAGCATGTTGTAGTTTACAACATGAACAATATTGGAGGATTTGCTGAGGGCATGAAGATTATTTGTGGAAGTCCATGGATTATTCTTTTGGCAGTACTTGTTGTAGTTACAATTGTAAAAGTATTCCTGGGAGAAAAATTCCTTACATATTGTTTCTGGATTGGATTTACAATTTTGACATTTGTTGTAATTGCAATTCAGGGCGACAACTTAAGCACATTCTTACAGCTTTCAAAGGCTGTATATATAGTTCCAATTGCCGGCGTATTCTCACTTATTGACAAGGCACTGGGACTAAAAGTAGAGGAAAGAGAATATTAAAAACAACAAAAAGGGGCCTAGCTGGCGTATGCTGGCTAGGCTAATAGTGCATTATGGAGAAAATACGAATACTACAAATTGGAACTGAAGATTGGAAAAATAAGTATAGTTTCCCTTCATATATAAAGCACATCTTTGCTGATGGCGAAGTGAAATATAAAAAGGAAATCTATGAAATAGTTGTTCTAGAGAGAAATCTAGAGCCAGAGGAGATAAAGGCAGTGAAGGATATGTCATATTCCTACTGTCTTTTTGCTGTGGATAGCTTTGAACTAGATGAGAACAATGGTGTCCTATTTGAACAGAGAATGGGAAAACTTTTGCCATCATATAACATTCAGGATTTTATTAATAATGAAGCAAAAAAATATTTTAGCAAGCCTTATGGAGAAAAGTTTAATCCTGGTTCTGTAGGAATAGCTAATGGTTTCAAGGGGCAGGTAAAATGGAATGGCCAGTATAGCGTCAGTCTAGATGGCGATTACGGTTATGATATGAAGCAGATAGCTTTTTGGAGGGGAAATATTCCTATGGAAGAAGGTCAGGCTATCGACTTTTGGCTGGAATATAAAAAGGATGAGGGAGTAGAGATTTCCCTTTCAATCAAACAATTTGTTTCAGGAAGCCTTTCGGATGTGTTGGATTCCTGGGAGTTCTCCGAAGAGGATTTACAAAATGAAGTGCGTATAGAAGGAAGAAATGGTGCCGGAACTATTTTTGTCTCTCTAAGAGCCAGAGGTAGTGGGCATCTTGAGATAGTTGGACTCCACGATAGAATTTCCAGATGGGATATAGGAGAATTCATGGTAGGTGGAGAGAGGTATGTTACCTCTGAGAGAGAAGAAATATTTGCATATTTTGATCCAGGCGATTTGAAACCACCTTTGGCGGTTTATTTTTCTGGTTACAAAACCATGGAGGGTTTTGAGGGATATTACATGATGAGAAAAATGGGATGTCCTTTCTTATTATTAGCTGAGCAGCGTTTTGAGGGTGGCGGATTTTATATGGGTTCGCCTGAATTTGAGCGCACAATGGTTAAGATTATAGATAAATATTTAAGTAAGCTAGGATTTTACCCAAGTGATTTGATTCTATCAGGAATCTCCATGGGAACCATCGGTTCTATGTACTACGGATGTGATTTGAAGCCACATGCGCTTATATTGGGTAAGCCTCTAGCTAGCCTTGGAAATATAGCGCAGAATGAGAGACTTAAAAGACCTGGTGGCTTTCCAACATCACTTGATTTGCTCCAGAAGTTTTCTGGGGACATGTCAATGGCAGGTGTGGAGTCATTAAATGAGAGAGTGTGGAGTAAAATTCGAAACACTGATTTCAGTCACACCAAGTTCATTGTCTCTTACATGTTTGAAGATGATTATGATGACACCGCTTATGAGACTCTATTGTCAGAGTTGAATTCCGCTGGTGTTCAAGTATATGGAAAAGGTCTTCATGGCCGTCATAATGATAATACTGCTGGTATTGGTGCGTGGTTTAAGGGCCAATACGAAAGGGTTTTGAAGGAAGATTTTTACCGAGAATAGTGCTCTGTGGCTTGTGGCAAGAACGCTTTAAATTTGGCAGAATGTATACAATTTGTACATTGTTTTTTCATACTTAATTTCTATAATACCTTTACAGAAAAGATAATAGTCGACCGATATATCTTATAAGAGAACAAGATAGGGCGAGTAAAGGAGATAGTAGTATGGGTAAGAAAGTACAAGATCTCGTAAAAGGAATCGTAATCACTGGCACAGCAGTTGGGGGCGCCAGCGTTTTTTCTAATATGGGCTTAGCTTATGCGCATGAAATAGAAACAACAGGCGAAGAAGTAGTATATGATTCTGCACCTGAAGCAGCACAAGAGGCACCTACTGAGACAGCTTCACAAGAGCCAACAGTTACAGCAGAGGTAACACCGGAGGCACCAGCAGCAGCGCCAGAAGCACAGGAAGCAGCGCCAGAGGCACCAGCAGCAGCGCCAGAAGCAGAGGTAACACCAGAAGCACCAGCAGCGCCAGAAGCAGAGGTAACACCAGAAGCACAGGCAGCAGCACCAGAAGCACAGGCAGCAGCGCCAGAAGCACAGGCAGCAGCACCAGAAGTACAGGCAGCAGCACCAGAAGTACAGGCAGCAGCACCAGAGGCACAGGTAGCAGCACCGGAAGTACAGGAAGCAGCGCCAGAGGCACAGGAAGCACCAGTTGCAGTAACACGTAAGGCGGCTCCGAAGCTCATGGCAGCGCCAGCACCTCAGGCAGCTCCAACTCTTATGGCAGCGTCAGCACCTCAGGCAGCTCCAGAATCAGCAGCACAGGCAGCACCAGCTGCAACTACAAGCAGTACCGAGGAACTTGAGGAAACAATTAGTTCTGAAAGTGCATCTGTATCTGATGCGGAATCTGAACTCTTATTTACGTCAGAGTCTACTTCTGCAAGCCAGTCAGAGGCTATTGATAGCATGTCTGTAGCTGAAAGCGAGGCAGCTAGCGAATATATAGCAACATCAGAGACATTTATTACAAACGGATATGATAATGCTGGTGTAGCAGAAACTCAGCAGAAAATTGCTCAATTAGAAATTGAAGAGAAAGCTCAAAGAGAGGCAATTGCTTTACAGAGAAAGCCTGCTCTATCTTTGAATGAGTATTATATACCTTATGGTCGTCCTTTAGCAGAGGCTATGATTGAGTATAAATTGCTTGTTGAGGGCAAGATTTTATACGCTAATATTCAAAATGGTAACTTACATACTGGATGGTATGGAAGTACCTATTATGACAAGAGATACGTTGTTAAGTGGATTGATTTAGATGGAAATTATAATGAAGAATACTTTGACTACGTTACTGTAGATGAATTTGGTAATTCTCTTTATAAAGATGAGACTCACCAGACTGATATCAATGGAATTCCACATGAAGACTATGCTCCTGGAGTATATGGTATCAATGTAGTACAAAAGGCTTATGCAGTTACAGATACTGTAAGTCCTAAAAAAGAAACATTTAAGAACGTAGTGATGCCTGATGGCTCAGTTATTGCTAAAATAGTAAGCACAAGATATGAGTTTGACTATACATTAGATGATGAAGGCAAAATGCTCAAAGGTGGCGATTGGTACACCGAAGGAACATACCATTCACAGGCTTCAGAGCGCAGCGAAATGATTAAAAACATGAACTCTCTTGCTAGTGCAGCTGAGCAGTTCAGTGAGGATGCAAATGCATTCTCAACAAGTGTAACTGGTAGTACATCAGGATTTGTACAGTTATCTCAGACGATTGCAAATTTGGCAAGTCAGGTAAAGGCTAATTCTCAGAGTCTTAGCACATACAAGAGTGAGAGCTTAATAGCTGCTTCAGAAAGCGCAGCTGCATCAACTGCAGCAAGCTTGTCTGCATCTACAGCTGCTAGTGAATTGGCAAGTACAGCAAAGGCTGAATCAGAAACAGCAGCTTCATTATCGACATCAGCTTCAGAAGCAGCTTCAATAAGCGCATCTGAATCAGCATCAGTTGCTTCAAGCGAGTCAAAAAGCACAAGTACTTCAGAGAGCACTTCAATAAGCACATCAACTAGCACAAGCTCATCTGTAAGTGCTTCAGAGTCAGCATCTGTAGCTTCATCACAGAGTGGCTCTACATCAGCATCAACAAGCGCTTCAGAAGCAGCATCTGCAAGTACATCAGTTAGCGCATCAGAAGCAATTGAGGGCTCAGAGAGCATTACAATTTCTAATGCAGCAACAGAGTATATCAGTGATGCAGCAGGCCGTGTTGATACAAATGTAGCAGCAGGCAACACATATAGACAGGCAGCAGTAATTACACCTATAGATAATGATGCAAGAGTTCCACTTGCAGTACTTGATCAGGAGATTCTTGATGATGACATTGTAGATGCACCTGCAAATGTAGATGTAATCACAGGCATCGATGATGATCAAGTAGCTAGATATGGTGAACTTGGCCCTAATGGATGGGCTGGAGCATCACTTCCAATAATTGGAGGTCTCACAGGATTATTTGTAGCAGCAAAGCGCAGAAAAGAAAAAGGGACTGAAGAAAGTTAATTAATAGTTTTTTTAGCCAGGCCTATTTGAGGCCTGGCTTCTTCATGTTTATGGATTGTTACTATTCACAGTGACTCCAGTTTACAAATATTTAAAGATTATTCTTTTACAAGCAAGCTTGACAAGAATTAATCCTTAAATATTTATAACTGTGAATAGTAACTTTGAATAAGCACTATATTTTGTATAATTTACAAATCCACTATACAAATAATAGTGAAAAGTGATAATATCTAAGTAGGTATAGGATGCTATATTCTATGAATTTTTTGACGGGAGGATGCTTATGAAGGGAGAATTTTCTGGAAAATCTATTTTTAAGCATAGATACATAGGCATGGCTGAGGATGATATTCGTCAAGAAATAGATAGACTTCAAGGCGAAGTGTTTGAATTGCAGCAGCTTTTACAGCTCTATGCTATTGAAAATGGAGAAATAAAACAGAAAATCTATGAGTCTCAGACTACCAATGAAAAGCTCTGTAGAAGTGTAGAGACCAAGGTCCAAAATCTGCAGGATGCCCTTGACTACACCAAGCCAGTCAAGGCACAGATGGACAATCTGATTAAGGAATTTGAGCTTAATTTAGAATCAGTCTACAACCACGACGGAGTTAAAAAACAGCAGCGAGACATTAGGATTTTTTCTGCGTTTACAGCAATTAATACATTGTTACTATTGTGTTTGATAGGATTATTGAGTTATTCAATCTTTTTCTAGATTATTGGAGTTTATACTATGGATTGGCTGACAATTAATATATTTATCTGTGCAATAGGCGTGATGCTTTTGTTTCTGATGCCTGTCTATTTCAAACAGAAAAATACAAGACGAGCAGTAGAGGCCGAGTATGAGTCATATATTTCTAAAATGGAAAAAGATGACAAGCTATACGCCCAACACACAAGACAGCTTAATAAAAATCTCAACATCATCAATTTTTGGCTCAAGACAGGCAAGGACCCTTCTGAAAATGAGGAGGATTCTGAGACTGTTGAACAGGAAGACCGTTTCTTTGCAGGTCTGATGGATCCAATGGAGGCCAAGCGATGGAAAAAGTCAGTAGAGAAGTCTACCTCGGATGATGCTGAGGATGAAGAGGTAAAATCTATTCGCGTAGATGAGTTCAAGGTCACTGAGATGGAGCCTATGGAGGTCGAGCAGGCTGAGATGACTTTCTATTATATGACTGACTACGGCGAGTATATATACTATTGTGTTACACCGGAGTATTTAGAAAAAAATGATTTCACTCACGTGATTTACTTTACTACATCACGTTCGACTAATATTCCGCTTGTGTATCCACATAAATATGAGGGAGCGCAGATGCTTTCACTTTACAAGCATCCAGCTCAGACTGTCTGGTTCCTTAAGAACTGGAAATTAATTCGTGAGGGATTAGAGGGCAATGCAAGTGAGATGCCTCCTCTCGACGAGAGTATTACAGATGAATTTGATTTATAGTGAGGATTTTTATGGCAGGTAAAGACCCTGAAAAAGAGAAATTTGTTAAAGAATTCATGGAGCGCAAGCCTACTAGATGCTCTGAGTGTAAGGGACGCATCAAATACATAGGCGGCGGTCATTATGAGTGCTATGATTGCGGTCATCAGGAAGTAGATGACTTTGGTAAGGTTAAGGATTACATTGACGAAAATGGGGCCAGTCCTGCTATAGTTATTTCTGAGAACACAGGTGTACCTGTAGATATGATTAACGCTATGCTTAAAGAGGGGAGACTTGAAATCCCTGAGGGAAGCGTAGTTTACATAGAATGTGAAAAATGTGGATGCAGTATCCGCTATGGTCGTTTTTGTCCTGACTGCATTCGCAACCGTACTAACAGCCTTAAGGGTATATATTTCAATCCTGATGTGGGGGAGAAGCCAAAGAATGCCCCTAAGAAGAAGGATGACGGCCGTATGCATTTTCTCGGTCTATAGGTTTTTGCTTTAGTCTGCTAACGCGTTACCGTGCTGTGCTGACAAATGTCCGCAATTGGTGTACAATCACAGCTGTTTGAAATAATTAATGAAAGCGGTGTTGTGATGAGGCAGATAATAAAAACAGCATTGATTGTAGTATTGGGAAATTTTGTTTACGCTTTAGCGGTAGCATTCTTCATTGAGCCATCTGGGCTCATTACTGGTGGTGGTACCGGTCTTGCTTTGTTCTTTCATCACACTTTTGGATTTCGTACATCTTATGTAGTATTTATCATTAATACTATTCTATTTCTGATTGGCTGGCGATTGATGGGACATCGATTTGCAGCCAATACATTACTTTCCACATTTTGTTTACCAGTTGAAATTCATATAGCAGAGATGATTGCAGCCAATTATTCGCCTATAGATGATATTGTGCTGTGCACTGTCTTTGGCGGTCTTATGATAGGCGCTAGCCTTGGAATCGTTATTAGAACTGGCGCGTCAACTGGTGGTATGGATATTCCGCCTATTTTATTAAATAAGTACTTTGGCCTTCCTATTTCTGGAGTTATGTGGGCATGTGATTTATGTATATTAGGAGTTCAGGCTCTTTTTACCGACAAGACCAAAGTTCTTTATGGAATAATGCTTGTGATTATATACACTCTTACATTAGACAAGACACTTATTCTTGGTAAATCAAAGAGGCAGATTAAAATCGTCAGCAAAAAACATGATGAAATTAGAAGAGCAATTCTTCAGGACATAGACCGTGGCGTTACGGTTATGTATGGACGCACAGGTTATCTTGCCAAGGACACAGAGATTACCCTTTCTATAGTTTCTACCAGAGAGCTTGCTAGAACAGAGCGAATTGTCCATGATATTGATCCAGAAGCATTCATTATTATCAGTCGTGTTTCAGAGGTAAAAGGCCGAGGTTTTACTGAGCAAAAGAAATATTTATAGAGGATTTTCATCCACCTATTGAGATAATAGGTGGATTTTTTAAAAAAATTTATTGCACTAAAGTGTTAAATGATGTACAATCGTCTCTAGGTTGCGCAGGGAAGACAAATGTCCGCGCCCACTGAACGTTTATCATGGAAGGAGAATATAAAAACATGAATTTTAAGAGCAGTTATTTACAGCGCGTTTACGACGGTCTTGAGTCAAGAAACGCAGAGCAGAAAGAATTCTTACAGGCAGTTAGAGAGGTTCTTGAGTCATTAGAGCCAGTTGTTGCTGCAAATCCAAAACTTGAGGAACTTGGCGTTATCGAGCGTATCGTTGAGCCAGAGCGTATTATCCAGTTTAGAGTTTCTTGGGTTGATGACCAGGGTAAGGTTCAGGTAAATCGCGGTTACAGAGTTCAGTTCAATTCAGCAATTGGACCATACAAGGGAGGTCTTAGACTTCACCCTTCAGTAAATCTTTCAGTTATCAAGTTCTTAGGTTTCGAGCAGATCTTTAAGAACTCACTTACAACACTTCCAATCGGTGGTGGTAAGGGTGGTTCTGATTTCGATCCTAAGGGTAAGTCAGACATGGAAATCATGAGATTCTGTCAGTCATTCATGACAGAGCTTGCTAAGCACATCGGTGCTGATACTGACGTTCCAGCTGGTGATATCGGTGTAGGCGGACGTGAGATCGGTTTCATGTACGGTCAGTACAAGAGACTTCGTAACGAGTTCACAGGCGTTCTTACAGGTAAGGGACTTACATACGGTGGTTCACTTGCTCGTACAGAGGCTACAGGTTATGGTGTTTGCTACTTCACACAGGAGATGCTTAAGTCTGCTAAGAACACATCATTCGAGGGTAAGACAGTAGCTGTTTCAGGTGCTGGTAACGTAGCTATCTATGCTATCCAGAAGGCTTATCAGCTTGGCGCTAAGCCAGTTACATGTTCAGATTCTACAGGTTGGATTTATGATCCAGAAGGAATCGATGTTGAGCTTCTTAAGGAAGTTAAGGAGGTTAAGAGAGCACGTCTTTCTGAGTACGCTGCTGCTAGACCTTCTGCAGAGTACCACGAGAAGAAGAACGGCGAGCACGGTGTATGGCAGTACAAGGTAGACATCGCTCTTCCATGTGCTACACAGAACGAGCTTGACGCAGACGATGCTAAGATGCTTATCGACAACGGCGTTCTTGCTGTAGCTGAGGGTGCTAACATGCCTTCAACTCCAGAGGCTGTTGAGGCATTCTTAAAGGCTGGCGTTCTCTTTGGACCAGCTAAGGCTGCTAACGCAGGTGGTGTTGCTACATCAGCTCTTGAGATGTCACAGAACTCTGAGAGACTTCACTGGACATTCGAGGAAGTTGATTCTAAGCTTAAGGGCATCATGGAAGGTATCTTCCACGCATGTGATGACGCTTCTAAGAAGTACGGCATGGAAGGCAACTATGTTGCTGGTGCTAACATCGCAGGCTTCGAGAAGGTTGCAGAGGCTATGATGGCTCAGGGTATTGCATACTAATTCAATAAAATAGACTGAGATACTCCGGTTATGCTCTTAATCTAAACTCCCCTTCACTTGAGGGGGAGCTAGAGATTGAGGGGTGCCGGAGTTTTTTGTTTCTAGTATTAATTGGTATTTTTGTTACTATTTATAACTGTGAATAGTAACGTATTTTTCTGTTAACTTATGGAATATGCCTGCGCAGTGAATTATAATAGAACATATACAATACACTATGGGGCGGGGAAATTGAAAAAACGATTTTTTCCAAAAACACTTATTCAAAAGTTAATATTCACCCTGATTATCATGACTGTATATTTGATAGGCCGTGAGCTTCCACTATATGGTGTGGACTTGGAGGCCTATGCTGCATTTAGAAACGATGCAGAAGATTTGATTATGCAGACTATCGGTGGTGATAGATACAGAACTAGTATTTTTGCTCTAGGTATATCGCCTTTTATGTTTTCAATGCTTTTTGTGCAGGTGGTTGTTTCGTTTAAGAAAGCAGATAGCAAGGCTCACACCTCACCAAGGAAAACCACCAGGGCGACTCTTATTTTAATGCTTATTTGGGCATTAATTCAGGCTGTGCTCACAGTTCAATCCACTCTTTTTATATACGAAGGAGGACTACAGCTGATTGCTGCCAAAATAGTGGCTGCAGTGCAGATGATTACAGGTTCATTTGTAATTCTGTGGCTGGCTACTAGAAATGGTAAATACGGAATCGGCGGTCAGACTGTACTTATCTATGTGAATATTTTGGATAGCGTGGTAAATACTGTTAAGGGAGCGCCTATTAAGGAGCTTCATGTGGTAGGAGCCATCTGTGTAGTAGCTCTGCTTATCACTATTATTTTCGAAAATAGTGAGTACCGCATTCCTATGCAGCGTATTTCTATCCACAGTATTTATTCAGACAAAAACTATATTCCAATTAAATTAAATCCAATAGGTATGATGCCGGTTATGTTTTCATCAGCATTTTTTATGCTGCCAGTTTATTCATGCCAGTTTTTAGCAATGGTATTTCCTGACAATGCTACCATAGCGTGGGTTAGTGACAATATGGATACAACTCATCCGCTAGGTCTAGGTGTTTATATTGCTGTACTTTATTTTATTACGGTGGTTTTTTCATTTATTTTCATCAGTCCAAAGAATCTAGCTGAGAATTTACAAAAATCTGGAGATAGTATCACTGGACTTAAGGCAGGTAAGAAGACTCGCAGATTTATTAGCAATAGAGTATTTTCGATAGCTATATTTTCAGCATTTTTCATGAGTATTTTCCTAGGGCTTCCACTGGGGCTTCATATTAGAGGATTTATAGATGCATCCCTTATCAGTTTGCCATCTATTATCATCGCTATGGCTAGTATCAACTGTAATCTTTATAGAGAGTTTAGAGCGGTTCGTGACTACGATGCTTATGTACCGTTTATTTAAAAAAGTTTTTGCGGCACAGCCTTTGCAAAGGCAATTATCAATGCTGTGCTTTCCAGTAGATATAGGAGACATTATGCTTTATTTTATTCCAGCTTGGTATCAACAGAATAAATGGCGCGAGTCTGAGCAGAGTTGGCATACTCGTAGAATGCACACTGAGTTTGATGATACAGTAAAGCAGGTGCAGATGTTCTACCGTAATGGTATGCGTGATTTCAAGATTTTGCTGTTGAGTCACACTCCGAATTTCCGTCATTTCCTCCATCGCCAGGGAGTTTTTCATGCGCCATACTGGTCTTGTTTTGATGCCATTCAGGAGGTGGAGAGAAGAAAGGCAGCGGTTTTTTCTTTCCATAACTTAAGCTGGCCGGACAATATAGAGTTTGTCTATACACCATTTGTGGTGGTTGCATATCTAGAAAATGTTAAATATGCAGAGATTAATTTTGGTGAAGCTGGCAACCCTATCGAAGTTAGTATGTATAATGCTGGCTCATTGAGCCGTAGAAATATTTATGACGACAGAGGATTTGTTTCTTCTACAGAAGTTTACGATAACGGTATTATCGTATATACGGATTACCTTACAGAAAAAGGCAACATAAAGCTTAGAGAATATGCAGCCACTGGTCGAGTTGAGATAAATGAAAAGTCAAATACTTTCCTTCTTTCAAAAGATGGAGGCTCAGAGCGCAGAGAATTCAAACAACTCACCTATGACAGCATGAAAGATGTTATAAAGGAAGTTATGACTGCCAATCTAGAAGCCAGAGATGAGGACGATGTTTTCTGTGTAGCCATGCACGAATTAAATGTGCAGGTAATGAAAGAGTTTGTAGAAAAAAGAAAGCTGATATTGTCATTTTACGGTGATCGCTATCGAATGAGGGATCATCTAGATAATAAGGATATGGTGAAAAAGGCGGGATACGTAGTTACGGATTCTGAGGCTACTACCAGATACCTACTTAGAGATATGGATGAGGAATTGACAAAAGTCATCGACATTTCGCCTTATGATTCACGAATGGATTTTGGTATCAGTCAGCAGCTTACGGTACAGAAGATTCTCGTTCCAGTAGACAATCTGTCTGAGGATAGATTTATCACATTGATGGTTCAGCTTGCTAACTACATCATGACAAATGAAAATGCCATGGTTCATATTTTCACCAGAAATGCAGAATATGATTTGCCAGACAGACTTTTAGCCAGAATTGCAGAGATATTAGAGGCTGCTGGTTTTGACAGACGGATGGTAATTCCAGATCAGGTTGAGGATGACACTGCTGAAAACGAGCAGGAGATTGAGGAAGAGCAGGTGCCTGTTAGATTTTTTGTGGAGCAGTGTGTGGATGAGCTTTCTGTTAGTAGATGTATCAGAGAGCAGCGTATTATGGTAGATATGCGCCACAATCCGGATCTCTTTTTGCAGATTAACTGCATTAGTAGTGCTATCCCACAGATTATTAGGCGAGAGACTCAGTACATGCAAAATATGTACAACGGATTTGTAGTTACTGATTTTGAACAGATTCCAGCAGCACTTGAGTATTTCTTAGATTCTCTTTACAACTGGAATCAGGCCAAGGTGTATTCTTATGATATTGCCCAGAGATTTACCACTAAAAAGCTTCTAGGCAAATGGAAAGATGTAATGGATTCATTGGAGAAATAAATGGAAAAAGCGATTTGGACAATTTATTGGAATGAATATAGTTCTGATACATATCTCTATGGCTCGAAAATTGATTATGAGGCGAGAAATTGTGTTAGGTTTAAAAATGAGCTGATGCCACCAGGCACAGTTATCAAGCAATGGTATTCTCTGACCAATTATCAGGCTCAAAGAATTGAGCCATCGCTGCCTATTATAGATGGTGAGAGCCGCTATAGAATTAAGATAAATATAGACACCAAGGATGGCAAAGGCTGCCTGGTGAGACTGGTATTTCTGGACAGATATGAGCGCGAGGCTGGAGATTTTACTATTAGAGGTACGGAGGCGGAGTTTTCTTGTCCTCTTAAAACCTACAGTTACAAAATGCAGTTGATAAATGCAGGTATGAAAGAATTTGTTTACCATTCAGTAACCATAGAAGAAATATAAGATGAAAATTAAAAAGACTAGGTCAATAGTAAAAAAACTTCAAAGAGAACTGAAAAAGGTTAAAAGCTACAAGGAACAGATGGCAGCTCTTACTGATGAGCAGCTTCAGGCAAAGACTAAGGAGTTTAAGCAGAAACTTGCAGATGGCAAGACTCTTGATGACATTATGCCGGAGGCTTTTGCTGCTATGTGCGAAGCTGACTTACGTGTGCTTAAAATGTACCCATTTGATGTTCAGATTATGGCTGGCATTGCCCTTCACAAGGGATATCTGGCTGAGATGAACACAGGTGAGGGAAAGACTCTTACAGCCACTCTTCCTATGTACCTAAACGGTTTAGAGGGCAAGGGGGCAATCCTTGTTACCAATAATGAGTACTTGGCTCTTCGTGATGCTGAGGAGATGGGACCTGCCTATGAGTTTATGGGACTTACAATTGCAGCAGGTGTTAAGCGTGATGAGTCGGAGAAATTCGAAAACGATGAGAAAAAAGAAATCTATGCCTGCGATATCGTATATACCACTCACTCAGCATTGGGATTTGATTATCTGATTAATAATTTGGTGAAGTCTTCAAAAGAGAGATTTTTGCGTGAGTTCAATTACATAATTATCGATGAGGCGGATTCGGTACTTCTTGATAGTGCCAGCACACCACTTGTTATTTCTGGTGCTCCTCGTGTTCAGTCCAATCTATACGAGACTGCCGATTTTTTCATCCGTACCCTCAAGGAGGATGAGGACTATGAGGTGGAGGAGAAAAATGTTTGGTTCACTGAAAAGGGACTAGAATATGCAGAGAGTTATTTTGGAATAGATAATATTTTTGCGCCAGAGTACTTTGAAATTTATCGTCATCTGGTGCTTGCTCTTAGAGCCCATATGATTATTGAAAAGGGGACTGAGTACATGATTTCAGAGTCAGGCGAAGTGGCTCTTATTGATGCCAGCTCCGGTCGTATGCTTAAGGGCGTTAAGCTAAGAGGAGGCCAGCATCAGGCTATCGAGTGCAAGGAGCAGGTGGAGATTACTCAGGAGAACCGTTCTATGGCCTCCATCACATATCAGAATTTCTTCTCAATGTTTCCTAAGATGTCGGGCATGAGTGGTACTATCTACGATGCCAAGGATGAGCTATATGATGTGTACGGTAAAAAGGTAGTGGTTATCCCTACTAACAATCCAATACAGCGAGTGGATTGTCCAGACTGGTATTTTAGTGATTCGAAAAAGCAATTTGAGGCAGCAATTAGGCTTGCTCTAAAAAAGCATGACACAGGGCAGCCTGTGCTTATAGTGACCACTATGATTTCCGATACAGAAATCATTTCCCATCTTTTGGTTGAAAAGGGCATTCCTCATTCTGTACTCAATGCCAACAATGCATTCTGGGAGGCTGAGATTATTAAGGAGGCTGGCCAGATGGGAGCTATGACTGTGGCTACATCTATGGCGGGTCGTGGTACAGATATCAAGCTTGGGGCGGGTGTTAAGGAACTTGGAGGTCTTGCAGTTATCGGTGTAGGTCGTATGCTTAACATTCGCGATGAGCGTCAGGCCAGAGGTCGAGCAGGCAGACAGGGTGACCCTGGCTATAGCCGATTTATCGTGTCATTGGAGGACGACATTGTTGAAAAGGGTACAGACCCTGAGAAGCTGAAAAAATACATAGAAGGCAAACGTAAAATCAGCGATAGAAGAGTAAAGAAAATAGTTAACAATGCCCAGCGAATAAATGAAGAGGTGGGCAGTACTAATAGAAAGACAGCCAAGGACTACGATATTGTTCTTCAGCTTGAGCGAAAGCTTATGTACGACACCAGAGATATGCTTTTGGATGGCGGCACTCTTGAAAAGGATAGGCTTATTGCCATAGCGGAGGACAATGTGGATGCATTCCTCAAGGACAATCCTAATTTAGATGGACCTACATTAAAAAGATTTTTGCTTGATAACATTTCCTACAGCATGGATAGGGAAGTTAATGTAATGGACTACAAAAACAGGGCCAGAGTTAGAGCCTACATTATGGCTAGGGTGGAGAAATCCTTCCAGGAAAAGGTAGCTACCCTCAACTCTAAGAATGCCATGGATGATTTTGTACGTATCTCTGCACTTTCTGCTATTGACGATGCATGGATTGAGCAGGTTGACTATTTGCAGCAGTTGCAGGCGGCGGTTTCCGGACGAAGCTCTGCCCAGAGAAATCTCATGTATGAATATCATGCTGAGGCACTGGAGTCCTTCAGAAAGATGGAGGCCACAGTCAAGAAAAATATTATTCGTAATGTACTTCTGTCAGAAGTGCGTCTCGACAAGAAAAATAAGCTACACATATTATTGCCATAACGGAGGCTTACATGATTTACAATTTCAACTTAGGAATAGGTTGGGCTTCATCAGGTGTTGAGTATGCTCAGGCCTACAGAGCGAAGATTTTTAGGAAAATCGGCGCTGAGGCAAAGTTCATATTTACCGACATGTTTTCACGGGATAATCTAATCGATATGACTAGGAATATCGGTTTTCTTGACGAGGAAATCATTTGGCTTTATACATTTTTTTCTGACTATGTGCCAGAGCCGGTGACATTTACCCTAGATGATTTGAAGGCTACACTAGATGGAAGAAGCTATACCTATGAGCGGGAAGGCAATATTGGTAGATTGATTTTTGAAGGCCAGGGTAATTTCTACAGAGTCTATTTTACAGATGAAAAGCAGAAGCTTGTTCATAGAGTGGAGATGGTCTCTGCAGGTTGCTTGATTCGAAAGGATTATTTTACATCAGGTCGTATTTTTAGCGAATACTACGGACCTTTAGATGGCAAGGCTCATCTTTACCACAGGAGATATTTTAATCGAGATGGCTCGGTAGCTTACGAGGAAGTCATCGATGATGATGTAGTGATGTACAAGTTTCCAGATAGGATTATTTGCTCAAAGGAGGAGCTGATTGGCTATATGACTTCTCGTTTGCAGCTTTCTCCTGAAGACATTGTCATAATAGATAGAGCCACAGGACAGGCTCAGGCCATCCTTGAGAACAAGGGCCAGGCGAAGGTTGGCGTGGTTATTCATGCTGATCATTTTAGCGAGGGGGCCACAGACGAGGACAATATTCTCTGGAACAATTATTACGAGTATACATTCTCCATGAACAGGCACATTGACTTTTATGTGACTGCCACAGAGAATCAGAGGAAGCTTCTGATTCAGCAGTTTGAAAAATATGTAGGGGTGAAGCCTACGGTTTACACTATTCCTGTAGGTAGTTTGGATGAGCTTAAAAAGCCTTCTGCACCTAGAAAGAGTCATTCTGCTATTACAGCATCTCGACTTGCCACAGAAAAGCATGTGGATTGGCTGGTTGCAGCAGTGGCTGAGGCTAGAAAAGATATTCCGGATATTTCCCTTGATATATACGGAAAAGGTGCCGCATCGAAAGACTTGGAGGCTCAGATTAAGAAGCTTGGCGCTCAGGATTACATACATCTTATGGGCCAGCACAATTTGGATGATGTGTACATCAAGTATCAGGCATATTTTTCTGCTTCTACCAGCGAGGGCTTTGGCCTGACTCTTATGGAGGCAGTTGGCTCTGGACTTCCAATAATAGGATTCGATGTGCGATATGGTAATAAAGCATTTATAGATGATGGGAAAAATGGTTTTCGCATTCCGTATTCTATTGGTATGGAGAGCACCAGGCGTCAGAAGAAGTTGGTGGAGGCTATTAAAAAGCTATTTATAGACAGCGATATGGAGGCATTTTCTGAGCATTCATACAAAAAGGCTAAGGCATATTTGACTAGTGAGGTGGAGTCTAAGTGGAAAGAAGTAGTGAACAAAAAATAATACTTCTCATGGATTATTATAATAAGGGCAGCCAGGATTTGGTGGATTCCTTCAAGAATGCAGGACTTGATTTTCAGGCGGTAGTTATTAACGATGAGGGATTTTTGCCAGATGATGTTATAAATGTCTTCGAGTTTTACCTGGGAGATTTTTCTGAGAAAAATCAAAAGCCGCGTTATTTTAATCAAATCGAGGTGCCTGATTTTTGGGAGGTAAGCGGCAATAATACCAGCGGCTCCATCCATGACAAGAGCAGAGAGCGTGGGCGTATTTTTTATGCAGAGCCTAAGAACAAGCGCTTTGTGAAGGTGGTGGATTGGCTTGATGAAGCTGGCAATGTGCGTCTCTCTGAGCATTACAACAAATATGGGTGCAAGTATGCCCTGACCACTTTCAACAAGAAATCCCAGAAGGTTAATAAATCTTATTTCGATGTTGAGGGCCGAGAGGTAATCACGGAAAACTACGTGACAAACGACATAGTTCTAAACATCGATGGAAAGATTTTGATATTTAAGAATCGAACAGAGTTTGTAAAATATTTTATTTGCAGCCAGAATTGGCAGGGCAATAGGATTTTCTTTAACTCCTTGTCTGTACCTTTCTTTGTTTCAAATGCACTGGAGGATGTAACTGGCGACAGGGGAGACATTCTGTTTTGGCAGGAAAATGTGGGAGCTGAGATTCCTGGAAATATGCAGGTTATATTTGATAAAAAAACAAGCCGATGCCAGAGGGTAATAGTTCAAAATAGGCAAGCCTTCAAGCGGTTGAAAGACCTAAAGGCTCCAAAGGATATGATCTCAGAAATGGGATTTATCTATAGCTTTAAGAGAGAAAACCTTGGTAGACCATCGGCACTTATCTGCACCAATACAGAAAATGTTGAGAAGCTTCGGGAGCTTCTTGAAGAGCTTCCAATGGTTAAATTCCATGTGACAGCCCTGACAGAAATGTCTGCAAAGCTTCTTTCTCATGAGCAATATGAAAATGTAATCATGTATCCAAATGTTAAGATGGTTACTCTGGATAGATTATTTACCGAATGCGACTTTTTCCTAGATATCAATCATGAAGGGGAAATAGTTGAGGCCACAAGAAGAGCGTTTTTTAACAATCAGATTATTTTTGCCTTTAAAGAGACAATTCATTCCTCTGAATACATAGCCGACGAAAACGTTTATTTGTCTAACGATTATAAACAATTAGCGGGGCACATCAAAAGCTTACTAGACAGCAAAGAAGCATTGGATAAAGCAGTCAGAAAACAGCATGAACAGGGGCTTGCGGCAGAAAAAAGCGACTATATTTTTTAAATGACAGTAAACAGCAGCGAATAGTGTGAAAATATTGCACAAAAATCGCTGCTGTTTTTCTGCTATTTTTACAGACAAAATTGTTTGAAGTGGGGTACAATTTGTGTTTCAATAGAAAAGGACCGTCTGCGACCCCGTTTAAATACAGGCGGTTTCAGTATCGTTATTTATATTTTTAGGAGGATTTTGTAATGGCTAACAAATGGGTTTATATGTTTAGCGAAGGTGACATGACAATGCGTAATCTTCTCGGTGGTAAGGGTGCTAACCTTGCAGAGATGACAAGTATTGGGTTACCAGTTCCACAGGGTTTCACAATCACAACAGAGGCTTGTACACAGTACTACGAGGATGGCCGAAAGATTAACGACGAGATCATGGCTCAGGCTATGGACGGCGTTAAGAAGATGGAAGAGATTAACGGCAAGAAGTTCGGTGACCTTAAGAATCCACTTCTCGTTTCAGTTCGTTCAGGTGCACGTGCATCTATGCCAGGTATGATGGATACAATCCTTAACCTTGGTCTTAATGATGAAGTAGTAGCAGCTATGATCGCTGGTAATCCAGATCCAGCTTTCGAGCGTTTCGTATACGATTCATACAGAAGATTTATTCAGATGTTCTCAGATGTAGTTATGGAAGTAGGTAAGAAGTACTTCGAGCAGCTCATCGATGAGATGAAGGAAAAGAAGGGTGTTAAGTTTGACGTAGACCTTACAGCAGCAGATCTTAAGGAGCTTGCTGAGCAGTTCAAGGCTGAGTACAAGAATCAGCTTGGTTCTGACTTCCCTTCAGATCCAGTAGAGCAGTTAAAGCTCGCTATCGAGGCTGTATTCCGTTCATGGGATAACCCTCGTGCAAACGTTTACAGAAGAGACAATGATATCCCTTATTCATGGGGTACAGCAGTTAACGTAATGCCTATGGTATTCGGTAACTTAAATAATGAGTCTGGTACTGGTGTTGCATTTACTCGTGACCCAGCTACAGGCGAGAACAAGCTTATGGGTGAGTTCCTTATCAACGCACAGGGCGAGGACGTAGTTGCTGGTGTTCGTACACCAATGCCAATCGCTCAGATGGAGAAGGAGTTCCCAGAGGCATACGCAGAGTTCATCAAGGTATGTGAGACTCTTGAGAATCACTACCATGATATGCAGGATATGGAGTTCACAGTAGAGAACAAGAAGCTTTACATGCTCCAGTGCCGTAACGGTAAGAGAACAGCTCCAGCTGCTCTTAAGATTGCTTGCGACCTCGTTGATGAGGGACACAAGACTCCAGAAGAGGCTGTAGCAATGATCGACCCACGTAACCTTGATACACTTCTTCACCCACAGTTCGAGGCTGCTGCTCTTAAGGCTGCAACTCCACTTGGTAAGGGTCTTGGTGCATCTCCAGGTGCTGCTTGCGGTAAGGTTGTATTTACAGCTGATGACGCAGAGGCTTGGGCTGCTAGAGGAGAGAAGGTAGTTCTTGTACGTCTTGAGACATCTCCAGAAGATATCACAGGTATGAAGGCTGCTCAGGGTATCCTTACAGTTCGTGGTGGTATGACATCACACGCTGCCGTTGTTGCTCGTGGTATGGGTACATGCTGTGTATCTGGTTGCGGCGACATCAACATGGATGAGGAGAACAAGAAGTTCACTCTTGCAGGCACAACATTTACAGAGGGTTCTGAAATCTCTATCGATGGTACAACAGGTAACATCTACGCTGGTATCATCCCAACAGTTGACGCTGTAATCGCTGGTGAGTTTGGCCGCGTTATGGCTTGGGCTGATGAGTTCAGAAAGCTTAAGGTTAGAACAAATGCAGATACTCCAGCTGATGCTAAGAAGGCTAGAGAGCTTGGTGCAGAAGGTATCGGTCTTTGCCGTACAGAGCACATGTTCTTCGAGGCTGACAGAATTGCAGCATTCCGTGAGATGATCTGCTCAGATACAGTAGAAGAGAGAGAAGCTGCTCTCGACAAGATTCTTCCTTATCAGCAGGGAGACTTCAAGGCTCTTTATGAGGCACTTGAGGGATGCCCAGTTACAATCAGATTCCTTGATCCACCTCTTCACGAGTTCGTTCCTACAGAGGATGCTGATATCGAGAAGCTTGCAAAGGCTAAGAATAAGTCAGTAGAGGAAATTAAGGCAATCATCGACAGCCTCCACGAGTTCAACCCAATGATGGGTCACAGAGGATGCCGTCTTGCTGTTACATATCCTGAAATTGCTAAGATGCAGACAAAGGCTGTTATCCGTGCAGCACTTGAAGTACAGAAGGCTCATCCAGATTGGAACGTTAAGCCTGAAATCATGATCCCACTTGTATGTGAGGTTAAAGAGCTTAAGTTCGTTAAGCAGGTTGTTGTTGAGACAGCTGACGCTGAAATCGCAGCAGCAGGCGCTAACCTTGAGTATGAGGTTGGTACAATGATCGAGATCCCAAGAGCTGCTCTTACAGCTGATGAGATCGCTTCAGAGGCTGACTTCTTCTGCTTCGGTACAAACGATCTTACACAGATGACATTTGGTTTCTCACGTGATGATGCTGGTAAGTTCTTAAATGCTTACTATGATACTAAGATCTTTGAGAACGATCCATTTGCTAAGCTTGACCAGACAGGTGTTGGTAAGCTTATGGAGACAGCTATCAAGCTTGGTAAGCCAGTTAACTCTAAGCTTCACGTAGGTATCTGCGGTGAGCACGGTGGTGACCCATCTTCAGTAGAGTTCTGCCACAAGATTGGTCTTGACTATGTATCATGCTCTCCATTTAGAGTACCTATCGCAAGACTTGCTGCAGCACAGGCTGCTATCGCTAACAAGTAATCTTCGATTACTAAGGCAATGAAATAATTAAAAACCTAGGTTCCTGCTTGCAGGAAACCTAGGCTTTTTTATTTATTGGCGAGGGCAGGGGTCATGATACACGGGATAAAAGGGCTATTTCTTTTGTTTCAACCTGTTGCTTACATGATACCCATTCAGCCAGTGCGTCTATGGTTCCCTGCGGCGCAACCCGCCATTGACCCACTGTCTTTGGCTGGGTATATGATAATCAAGCAGGTTTGAAACTGGGACTGTGGCTGGGGCCCACGGGGAGTGTAGGATGATTTGGAGATGTTTTAAGAGGTGTGTGGCATAAAAAAATAGTGGTTTTCAAAAAATACGGTTTTTTTAGGGGGAAATGGTAAAAAAACCGTATTTTTTGAGGACATATGGAGAATATATCCGGTGATTTGGTCAGTATATACGCAGATTGTTTGCAATTGGTTATTAATATAGCAGAGATAATACACACTGAGGTCTGAATATCAAAATTTGTACGGGTGAAATAAGAAAAATCGAAAAAAAACCGTAAATGTAAAATTCTGTGTTCGTGGATGATGAATCAATTTTCATTTCGCAAATTTATACAATTTTTAAATTTGCGAAATGAAAAAATGTTTCAGACGATTTAGATAGGGATTCCATGGATAAAAATCGAAATATATGCCGATATATGTTAAAATAAAGTAGTAAAGGAGGCGAATACTATGACTAATGCTGACGCATGGAATTATGCAATAGGTATGATTAAGGTAGACGGTCTAGAGCCAACTAAAGATTTTAAAGAATATATTGAAAAAGAAAAACGTGGTGAAGTAACAATGGAGGATGCAAAGCGTTTTTTAGATAAGAAATATAAGATGAAGGAGTCCACAAATGCGTGATCCTTATCTTTATGAGAACGTTATATAAAATTGTTTATGATGCTCTTTCTGAGCAATAATGTGAACGTTGCAAAAAGCGTCGTAGGATAGCACACCACTACAGGCAGCAATCGCCAACAAATAATAAAGAGCAATCTTTTTATAGAGAGTCAGTCGACTCTCTCTTTTTTTTCCCCTTTTTGCTTCGCATTTGAACCTAGGGGACGGGGTTAGGGGTTCAATTATTTATATAGATTTGGTATTTTATGAAGACTAAGGATTCTGTATAATTAAAGGCAGTGAAATTAATAAATCGCAGTTTGAAAGGGAGATAAATGATTGGATTGATAGTAGCTCGTTCAAAAAATAATGTAATCGGAAAAGGTGGAGAAATACCTTGGAAAATTAAAGGAGAGCAAAAACAATTTAAAGAGCTCACAACGGGAAATGTTGTTGTAATGGGTCGATGTTCATATGAGGAAATTGGACATCCGCTTTCGAACCGAGAAACAATTGTTGTTTCAAAAACCAAACAGTTTGAAGGGAGTAGCGTTCGAACTGCGAGTTCTGTTAAAGAGGCAATAGATATGGCAAAAGAAAAAAACATATTTATAGCGGGAGGTTATGGATTATATAAAGAGGCTATTCCTTTAGTGGATGTTATGTTTATTACTGAAGTTGACATAGAGATTGAGAATGGTGATACCTTTTTCCCAGAATTTAATGAAGTTGATTTTGAAAAGAAGATTGGTGAAACCCTGGGTGACGAGATTCAATATACTAGAACTATGTATTATAGGAAAAGCAGATAAGGATTGTAAAAAAATCATTTGCATATAAAGGTCTTAAAGAGTTCTATAAAACTGGAACCCCAAAAGGCATACAAGGATGATTTATTAAATGATTCAGAGCTCGGCAAATTCAAATTTGTAGAGGTGATAATTTGAAAAATGAAATAGTATTGTTTACAGACGGAGATAAAAATATTGAAGTTCAGGTTAGTCCAGATAAAGAAACCGTTTGGTTGACTCAAAAACAAATGGAAGAATTATTTGATGTTAAGCAGGCTACCATAAGTGAACATATTAACAATATTCTTCTGGAAGGAGAACTGGATGAGACTTCTATCGGAATTTCCGATAAAAGTTCTGGTGGTCGAAAACCGAAGATTTATAATCTAGATATGATATTATCTGTTGGCTATCGTGTTAACTCAAAGAGAGGTATTGCTTTTAGACGTTGGGCAAACAATGTGCTAAAAAAATATGTTATCGATGGATACGCTATAAATGAAAAACGTTTGGCAGCTCTTAACAAGACAGTTGAGATTCAATCAAAGATTATTGCAAATACTTTAGAAATTGAAGAAGCAGAAGTCCTTAGAGCTGTAAATTTATATACGGATGCACTGGTTCTTTTAGACCAATATGACCACCAGTCATTAAGTAAGCCAGAGGGGCAAAAGCCTTTATATCGCATAACTTACGATGATTGTAGAAATATGATTAATCATATGGAGGATAGTTTTAGCTCAGATGTATTTGGAGTTGAAAAAGAAAAAGGAAAGGTGGAAGGAATTCTAGCTGCTGTATATCAGGATGTGTTTGGAGGGGAGGTTTATCCTTCATTGGAAGAAAAAGCAGCAAACTTGCTGTATTTTATGATAAAGGATCATCCATTTGCAGATGGATGTAAGAGAATTGCAGCATCATTATTTTTGGAGTTCTTAAGTAGAAATAACGCACTAATTAGAGATGGGCAAAAGATAATTAGTGATGGTGCATTAGTTGCAATTACACTTATGATTGCAGAATCTAATCCAGATGAGAAAGATATTATGACAACACTGGTGATGAATTTATTGAAGTTATAGATAAATCGGAGTTTATCTACTACATGAGAGGTATATATAATGCTTAGATTAAGACCATATAAATGCGAAGATGCTGATATCATTATTTCTTGGAGCAAAGATGAAAGAGCCTTCTATCAATGGAGCGCAGGAGTTATGGGTGGCTATCCTTTGACAAAAGAGATGTTCCAATTTGTTGATTCGCTTATGGCATTTACTGCATTTGATGAGAACGGAATAGTTGGCTTTTTTACATTGCGAAATCCTGGAGGAGTGCTTGATGTTCTACTTATAGGATTTGTCATAGTTGATCCTTCGCAAAGAGGAACAGGAAAAGGGAAGGAAATGCTTAAGCTGGGACTAAAATATGCCTTTGATGTCTACAGTGCAAAGAAAGTATCCTTAGGCGTTTTCGAAAATAACGAACCAGCATATTACTGCTATAAAGCGGTCGGATTCAAAGAAGTCATTCTTGAGGAGACAGAAACGTATGAGGTTCTAGGTGAAGAATGGAAATGTAGGGAAATGATTATAGAACGATAAATCGCAGTTTGTAGGACAGGCACAACGAAAGGGAGGATAACTATGGATGCTAGAGAGTATTTGGAAATATTGCATGTTGCGGAAAGGCTAAAAGATACCCCAAGACATTGCACAACAACAAAACGCAGGACAGAAAGCGTAGCTGAACATAGCTGGCGAATTTCGCTTATGGCTTTTTTGTTAAGACACGAATTTAAAGATATAGATATAAATAAGGTAGTTGATATGTGCCTTATACATGATCTTGGCGAGTGCTTTACAGGCGATATTCCAACTTTTGTAAAGACTGACTCTGATAGAGAAGTTGAAGATTCATTATTAAATCAGTGGGTAAAAACGCTTCCTGCAGAATTATCTGAAGACATAGCGGCACTTTATAAAGAAATGGATGCACAAGAAACTAAGGAAGCTAAGCTTTATAAATCACTAGATAAACTAGAAGCCTTGATTCAGCATAATGAATCGCCACTTGATACTTGGTCTGAAAATGAGTTTGAACTCAACAAGACCTACGCATTCGATACAGTAGCGTTTTCCTCTTGGCTTACAGAATTGCGAGAGGTAATTTTAGAAGACACTATGAAAAAGATAGAATCGGAGAGCTAAACAACTTCCAGTTTGTAGACCTAATTGAATAATGAATGTTACATAGAGCAGTTATCGAAAGATAGTTGCTTTTTTTTTGCGCTTATGCGCGGTAACAATTCACTATTCAAAGGAGGTACGAAATGGAGTACGAGAAATTTAAAGAGCAGTTTGTGGAGGATTTGAAGGAGAGATTAGAAGCTGGAGGAGAGAAGTTCAGTGTTGATCTCAATGCAGTTCAGAAGATGAATCAGAACTATGAAGCAGTCACGGTAAAGCCTGAGGATGCAATCATCGGCGTAAATCTCAACATGACTGAAATCTACGAGCGTTATGACAGGGGAATGAGTTATGACACCTTAGTAAGCGAAGTTGCTGAGAAGGCTGACAGAGCTCTTCATGATCGTCCGGATTTCAATCTTGAGGCGCTTCAAGATTACGACCAGATGAAGGAGAAACTTTCCATGGAGGTGGTTTCAGCCGAGCGTAATGCAGACCTTTTGAAGAAGGTTCCCCATAAGGATATGGAGGATATGGCTGTTGTGTATCGATTTGTACTTGATAGTGATTCTGAGGGCAGAGGTTCTATTTTAGTAACCAATCAGCTCATGGATAACTATGGTATCACAGCTGAGCAGCTTCATGCAGATGCATTACAGTATGCTCCGGTAATGCGACCAGCAGTGATTCAGACTATGGCTGAGACTCTCTTAGAGATGATGGGACCAGAGGCTAAGGACATGATTCCGGTGCTTCCAGATGATCCATTATTTGTAGCAACTGTACCAGATAAGATTCAGGGTGCTGGTGTACTTGCTTATCAGGATTTCATGGAGCAGGCAGCTGAGCGTGTTGGTGGAGACTTCTTTATTTTGCCAAGTTCTATCCATGAAATTTTGTTAGTAAGAGATGATGGAACCTTCGATATCAACCACCTTGAGGACATGGTAAAGCAGGTCAACGAGACAGAAGTTGCTCCGGAAGATCTCCTTACCGACAGTGTTTATCACTACGATTCCAAGGAGAAAATCTTCGAGCTTGCTGAAAAGTACGAGGAGCGTACAGCCAGCAGAAAGCGTGAATCTACACTTGATAAGCTTCAGGAGAAGAGCCGTGATCATATTGCAAAGGACATTGGTTCGCGTCCAATTGCGAGAGGAGGCGAAGCTTTGTAATGGGATGGAGTGGCTGGAAAAAGCCCTCTGCTTGTAAAGGTTGTCCTTATGGGGCGCATCAGCCATGCATTGGCTGGTGCACCCGTAAGATTATCAAAGAATTAAAGGAAAAGAGGAAGCAGAAATGACGTTTGAATATTTCTATGGTCGCGAGAGCGACCTTTTTTCATTTATAAGAGTGCCAAAAGCTCTGTTTAAAGAAGAACGCTTCAAAAGGTTATCTGCAGAATCGAAGCTTTTGTATGGCCTTTTACTAGACCGCATGTGTTTGTCAGCTGAGAATGGTTGGCTTGATGAGAAGAACCGTGTCTATATCATTTTTACGATAGAAGAGGTTCAAGAGGAACTGAATTGCGGTAGTAAAAAGGCTGTAGCGATTATGAAGGAATTGGAGGAATGCGGC
>JAEEGK010005907.1_pt1 | contig 29575 bp, 18 predicted proteins | sample 8958771 | NCBI WGS metagenome assembly JAEEGK01 (sample SAMN16246547, study PRJNA631951) | gut metagenome | biome: gut microbiome; feature: rumen; material: SC-attached | host: Bos | place: Iran: Karaj | collected 2018-10 | reverse complement strand
CCCAATCCCCAATCCCCAATCCCCAATCCCCAATCCCCAATCCCCAATCCCCATTTTTTCTAAATATTTTATTATTTTATATTATAAAAAATAATAAAAATTAAAAAAAAAACATAATAAACAAAATAAATATAAAAAATTTAATATTAAATAGTAATTCATATTCAAAAAAAAATAGTCCAATTAAAGTAATATCAAATTCTTATTCATTAAATCCAGGAATAAATGATAGAGAAAAATTAGGAAGTTATTACAAATTAAATGAAGATGAATATTATTATAAGAAAGAAAAGAATAATAAAAATTCAATTTCTTTAAGAAAACAACTTTCAAAAAATAAATTAGAAAAAAAAAAATTATTTTCAAAATATCATATATTAAATGATTCATCATTTGAGAATTCATTACCAAAAATAAACGATTCAGAAATTTCAACAAAAATAGTGAAAACATATTTTACTAGTATAACAAAAGCAAATAAAACAATAGCAATAAATAAACAATTAGTTTTAAGAATGAATGATATAACAAATTATTTTTTGTTAGAAAAATATAATAATAATATAAATAAACTTCAAAAAACAGAATATTTAATAAAAAAAATGCCAAAAATAAATATTAAAAATATAAAATCAGATAAAGACATTTTAGATATAAATATAATAGAAAAAGAAAAATCAAAATCAATTTCAAAAAATAAAACAAATAATATTTCAATAGGAATATTTAAAAAATTATCATTTAATGGAATGTTAGCAGTAAATGAAAATGAAATACAAAAAATAAAAAAAAAAAATATAATCCATGAAGTAAATATAATAATTTCTGATATAAAACTAGCATATAAACCAAATTCAAGAATGGATTTTTCATTAAATAAATATGAAAATAAAGTTTTTTTATTTGGTGGTTTAAATTCAAATTATTTAAATGATATTTGGGAATATAATTTATTAAATAATAAATGGGAAAAAATAACCTTTAATAAAAAAATAGATTTTAATTTACCAAATCCAAGATTTGGACATTCAAGTATAATAATAGATAAATATTTAGTTATATATGGTGGATTAACTTTAAATATTAATGAAGAAGAAGAAATAATATTATTTGATTTAGAAAATTATATTTTTTCATATCCAAAAATAAAAAATAAATTTGAATTTCCAATAAGAAAAAATCACATTTGTATATCATCAACAAAACAAATGTTAATTCAAGGCGGAATTACAATAAAAAATAATGAAATTCAAAATACAGGATTTATATTTGATATAACAAAAAATCAATATTTCAAATTAGAAACAACAGGAAAAAAATTACCATATTTAATAAATCATTCTGCAGTAATGGTAAATAATTTTCAAAAATATTCAAATAAACCATTTTCTTTTTATAAAATTCCAATTGACCTTGCATCAAATAGAATAAATAAAATTCAAATTGAAGGAATTTATATTTTTGGAGGATTAAATAAAGAAAAAAAATTAAAAAATGATATTTATATAATTTCAATAGGAAAAAAACCTTGTAATGTATTAACTCCTATTATAGATGGTATACCACCTGAAGAAAGAATGAATTGTAAAATGGAATTCATTTTAGATTATGATTTTATTATTATTCATGGTGGAATTGGAAAAAATGATTTTATTTATTGGGATATTATGATTTTAAATACTGAGTGTTTAAATTGGATTAAACCTATTTTTGATAAGGAAAATTTTAGAGAGTTAGAAAGTAGAACTGAACATGGGTTATTTTTTTATCAAGGTAAAATTTTTATTCTTGGAGGAAGAAATGAAGATAGACTTTTAAATATGGATTTTGAAATTGTTCAATTTGAAGTTACTGGATTTTGAATTTTGGATTTTTTATTTAATTTTTGGATTTTATTTTTTTGGTTGAAAGTTTTTTTTGTAAATTTTTTAATTATTTTATTTTATTTTTGTTAATTTTAGTTAAAAAAAATATTCGATTTAATAATTTGTTTATTATATTATTATTTAATTATTATTATTTTTTTTATATAATGTCAATTTATAATACGGATAATAATTCACCAAAATTTATCAAAGAAAATATAATTCAAAAATATAAAATAAAAAGTTTCTATCTTGCAAAATGTGCACATGAATTAAAAAATATTTTAATATCAATAATAAGTTTTATAGAAAATTGTAATATAACATTAAATGAAAATGGAACATTTATAAATGAATTTGAAAAGGAAAAAAATATGTTAACACCAGAAAAATGTAAAAATTTTTTAAAATCTTTATGTGATCTTGGAATGAATTTAATATTTGATATAAATAGATTATCAAAAGAAGAAAATAAACCTACATTTTCAAAAGAAAAAAAAAAAGAATTTAATTTAATTGAAGCATTAAATTTCTGTCTTCAAATATTTGAATCAAGATGTTTATTTGACAAAAAAGATATTAAAATAGAAAAATCTTTTAATTTACCTTACAACAAAAAAATCCATTCAATAAATGAAATAAAATTTAAACAAGTTATTATTAATTTATTATCAAATTCATATAAATTTACAATTAAAGGTTTTATTAAATTAACAGCAGAAACATTAAATAATAAGATAAAAATAACAATTTCTGATTCAGGAGTAGGATTTTCAAATAAAGAAATGAATGAATTAAATAAACCTTTTTTAAAAATAGAAAATAATGAATATTTAAATGAAAATGGTTCTGGATTAGGTTTATATATAATTAAAGAAATATTAGAATTTTCTGGTTCAGAATTAAAATTTGAGTCAAAAAAAGGATTTGGCTCAAAATTTTGGTTTGAATTAGATGATAATAATATTATTGATCCTACTATTATTATAAATGAAAATTTTAAAAAATTAATTTCTGAAATTAATTTAGGTTATAAAGATAAAAATCAAATTTTAAGTGAAAATAATACAACACAAGTTGATTCAATTAATGAGACTTCTTCTATTAAAATTTCAAGAACTTTTAGTAAATTTCAAAAAAAAAATAATATCAAAAACAACACTTTTTTTCAAAATAAAAATATTATTAATAAAAAAACAAAAAAAAAAAATAGTACTTCATTATTTAGACATAAATTATCTTTAAATAATAATGTAATTAATTTTAATTTTACAAATAATATAAGAGCATTTACAATTTCACATGATTTTAAAACTAATGATGAAGGGATATTTAATCAAAAAAGTTTAAAAATTTTAATATGTGATGATGATAGATATACTGCATTATCAACTCGTAATTCAATAATGAAATTTTTTAAAAAAAGAATATTTAATTCAATAAATATAAATTCAAGTATTCAATTACCAGAAATTATAATTTCTCAAAATGGAATAGAATGTCTATATTTTATTTATAATAATTTTTTAAAAGATAATTTAATTAATATTTTATTTATTGATATTAATATGCCTTTTATTGATGGAATTACTACTTGTTCTATTATTAAAAATTGTATTGAATTCAGTGATATTAAAATTTATATGTTAAGTAGTGAAATTATAAATGATTTTGAATGTAAAGCGGATGGTTTTTATCAAAAACCTTTAACTTTTAATTTAATGGAAAATATTTTTCCTGAACAAAATGAGGATCATTCTTTTTATTAAAGGAATATTTGTTTTATATTCAATTTTTTTTTCTTTATTTTATTTAAATTTAAGTGAGAATAATTTTAAATGGATGAAAAATATTATTATTGGATTATATTTATTTTATGAAAAAATGGTTTTTATGACATCTAATATTTTTTTAAATATATAATTTTATGTAAAATTAATTTAATTTATGATAGTTATTTGTAAAGTAAAAATTTTGAGTTTATTATCTTATTTCTATTTTTAATATATATATTAAAAATCTTAATAACTATATAATAGATAAATAAGATTTCTGGTTTTATTTTTATTTTTTATTGATATTTTTTTATAAAAAATCTTTTTATTCAAACAAAAATTTTATTTTAAATATTAATTTTTTTTGAATTTAATTTAAAAAATGTCAAATTTAGATGAAAATTTAACAATAAATGAAGATAATGATTTAAATAATAATAAATATAATTTAGATTCATCAAAATTAATATCAGAATTTGAAAAAATAAAAGAAAAATTATCAGATTTTGAAGAAGAAAATAATAAAGATAAAATAAAAATAAAAAATTTAGAATTACAAATAAGTGAAAATCAAAAAAAATTACTCGAAAATGAAACAAAATTATATGATTATACTATAAAAAATACATTATTACTCCAAGAAAATGAAAATTTAAAATTAGAGCTAAAAAAAAATTTATTAAACTTAAATAATCCTTTTAAAATATTATTTTCTTTCGAAAAACAATTAAAAGTATCATCAGATACATCAATAACACAATTAAAACAAGAAAAAATGGAATTAAAAGAACAAAATGAAAATTTATTATTAATATTATCAGAAAAAGAAAGTGAATTATGTAATATTAAAAAATTATATGAAAACAAAATATTAGAAATGAATAATAAAATAAAAGAAAAAAATTTAAAATTATCAGAAATAAAATATGAATTAGATGAAATAAAAAGTCAATTCAAAATTAAAGAAAATGAATTAAAAAAAATAGAAGAAAATAAAAATATAATATCAGAATACAAATTTATGAAAAAAGAATATGAAGAATATAAAATAAAATCTGAAAATGAAATTTCTTATTATAAAACAGAATGGGATAAAATGATATCAAAAGATAAAATAAATAAAGAACTTCAAGAAAAATTTGCTAAAATTGAAACATCATTTAATGATTTAATTAAACAGGGAAATATTACCATAAAAGAAATAAAAGATTTAGATTTGTATATTTTAATAAATGAAAATTTAAGAGAACAAATAAAAACAACAAATGAAGAAAATGAATTAGTTAAAAAAACATATGAAGAATTAGTTGAAAAGACGAAAAAGGATTATGAAATTTTAGAAAAAAAATATTTTGATAATACAAAACATTTAAGTGATACTCAAAATAATTTAGAATTAATTCAAGAACAATTTATTTCAGGAACTGTTAAATTAAACAATGAAGTTTCAGATTTAAATTCAAAATTAGATACATTAAAAAAAGAAAAAGAAGAATTAGAAAATAAATTAAAAAATACTTTAGAACAAAATAATAAAATAGAAAATGAATTTAAATTATTACAAGAAACAATGATGAAATTAAGAGAAAAAGATGAAAATGAGATTAATTTAATATATGAGAGATATTTAGTTTTTGAAAATATGATTGAATTAGAAAAAAATGATTTAATAAATGAAAATAGAGAATTAATAAATAAAATACAAATATATGAAAAAAATTGTAGTAATTCTGAAGATATATTAAACGATGAATCAATTAATAATTTAAAAAGAGAAAATAAAAATATTAAAGATGAAAATAAATTATTACAATTTAAAATAAAGGAACAAGAATCAACGATAATAGAATTTGAAAAATTAAATGAAGAAATAAAAATTTTAAAAAATGAAAATTTAAATTTAAAAAATAACTTAAAAGATAATAATAATAATTATCAAGGTATTATTAAAGATTTAAATAATAGAATAAATCAAATTAATAATGAATTAATACAAATGAAAAATAATGAAATTGAATTAAATTCAAAGAATAATTTATCAAAAGATGAAATTACTTTAGCTTTTGATAATAAAATTAAAAGTCAAGATATTGAAAATTTAAAAAAGGAAATTGAAAATTTAAAAAAAGAAAAAAATGATATTAAAAAAAATAGTGATGAAACAATATCAAAATATACAAATGAAATATCTCAAATTAAAGGACAATTTGCAAATGATTGTTTTAATAAAGATAATGAAATTATAAAATATAAAGGATTAGCAAAAAAATATAGAGATCTTTTAGTTGAAAAAGGTATTATAAAACAAAAAAAATAAATTTAATTTTTTCTATATATAATAAAAATATTATATATTATTTAATTAGAGAATATATTTAAATTATTATTTATTAAAATATAAAAATAATTAAAAAATATATTATTATTAATATTTAAAAAAATGGAAAGAATTACTAAAATGGATTATGAAATAGATCCAAATAGTCCTTTTAATAAATTAAAAAAACTTCAGGTTTATTTAAAAGAAGAAGCTTCATTATTAGAATTATTTTATGATGAAAAAGAAGAAATATTAAAAAAAATTAACAATGATTGTTATGAATATTATAAAAATATTATTTTAATAAATGAAATATATGATAAAATGAATAATATAGATAAAAATAAATCATATGAAATTATAAAAAATACTAATATTGAATTATCACAATTATTTGAAGTAGTAAATAAATTTTTTTTTTATATTAGAAATAATTATTCTTTTATATTAAAATTAATTGACAAAATTGACAAAAAAAATTATGAAAAATTCACAAATTTTTTTTGCAATTATTTTTTTACTAATATTATTTCTTCTGATTCGTATGAAGAAAGTTTATTTGCATTAATAGTATTTTTATTAGGAAAAGAAATTAAGGAAATTAATAATACTTCTTCAGAAATTTTAAATATTGAAAATTCATTTTGTTGAAATTTATTAAAACAATTTTTAAGAAAAATTGATATTAAAATTTTAATGAAATCAATATTTATAGATTTTGAAAATATAATCAAAGAAACAAATAAAGATTATGGAATATTTGTTGGATTTGAATTTAATAAAATTAAAAATTTTATTCATTTAAATAAAATGAATAAATTAAAAAGAATTGTTAAAAATACTGATTCAAAATTATTATTATTAAATAATATTAGAAAAAGCAAATTGATTAATTATGAAAATGATTCTTTAAATAATGAAAATGAAGAAATAGAAAATTCATTTATTTATTTTTATAATAATAAAAAAAAGGATTATACTATTTTTGAAATAAATAAAGAAAATAATATAAAAGAATTTGAACAATATTTAATAAATTCAAATATATATTCATTTCCAAATTATACAAAAAAAGAAATAAATGAAGATGAAATAAATAAAAATTATCATGAAATAATAAATAAAGATTGGTTAATGTCATATGGAAAAGAAAAAACTGAAATTGAAATACAACAATATATATTTAAACAGATATTTTATATTGAAACTAATGAAAATATTTACACAAATTTAAAGTTATTTGAAGAAATTTCAAAATTGAAAGAAAAAATTGATGTTCATGATAAAATAATCTTTTATATAAATATCAATTTGAAAAAATTAAAAATATATTTGATGCTTTATTTATTTCAATTATTAAAAATTCTCATTTAATTCCATATAATATAAAATGTATTTGTGTAATAATTGACAAATTAATATTAAAAAAAAATAAAATGATATCATTAATTGACAGAAATACTTTTTTAGGATATTTTTTTTTTAATATATTATTTTGTACAATTATTGATAATCCTAAATTTAATGGAATAAAATTAAATTTAAGTAATAAAGAAGAAGTAAATGTAATAATTACAGTTTTAAAAAAATTATCGAAAGGTTTATTTTTTAATTCATTAAAACCTAATGAATTATATTTTACATTATTTAATCATTATTTTCTAGAAATTGAACCATTTATAATAAAAATATTTGAACATTTACGTAATATTTCTCTTCCTAAATCAATAGATAAATTAATAGACAAAATAAATTTTAATGATGAGAAAAATATAAATGAATTGAATTATGATTATAATTATAATGAATATAGACATGAAGAAACAGTTGATTTTCAAAGTATTTGTTTTACTTATGATATTTTATTTTTAATATATACTATAATCAAAGAAAATGAAAATGAATTTGATATTAAAAATAATAATATAATTTCAAAATATTTTAAAAGATTAACATTTTTAGAAAAAATAATAAATAAGAAAATAGAAAATGATATTAAAAATAATAAAAAAACATTTATTTATATTATAAATCCTATTTTTGATAAAAAAATAGAAGAAATAATAAATATGAAGAAAAATAAAAAATTTAGTTTCCAAACAAATGAATCATTAACTCAATTAGTTAATGAGAAATTTATTTTAGAAAGAATAAAATATTGTATAAATATATTAGTAAAAAATTTAAATCCATTAACAAGAGAAAATTACTTTATACAAAAAGGAGAAAATGAAAAAGATTTTGCATTAGCTTTAAATAAAATATTAGATTTAGAAGGTTTTAGTGATATGTTAAAAGAACAAACAATTCCTTTAAATTGGTTTGGTTTATATTTACAATCAAATATTTCTAATATTCCAATTGAATATAAAAGACAAAAATATCTACTTTTATTAAATGAATTAATTGAGGAGACTAAAAAACATATTTTAAATTTGAAAAATAATGATTCTTTAAATTATTTATATATTAAAAGTTTGAATAGTCAAAAAAATATTTATTTTAATCAACAATATTTAGAAGAATTAAATAATGAAAAAATGTATTATAATATTTATGAATTTATAAACAATGGTATTGTAAAAGTTTATATTATTGAACATATTAAAAATAAAAATGAAATAATTCAATATGAAATTAAAAAATATGATATTAAAACTCCTTTTAAAAAATATATATGTGAAAATATAAATCAATTTATATTAATATTCCCAAATATAATAGAAACAAGGGATATAGATGATTATTTTGAATATGAAAAAAAACTAAATATTCCAAATTTATTACAAGAATATTTATTTATATTATCAGATCATCAAATGATTTATTTAAAAATTTTCAAAATCCAAATCAAAAAAAAATAATAAAGACAGAAATAACAAATTATATATATAATCGATTATATCATAAATTATATAATCCAGCACAACCATCTCAAGTAGATTTAAAAATATATCAAAGTTGTTTTATGTATGATTGGATTAAACCAGAAAATATTATTGAAAATTTTACTTCAATAAATTATAACATTTTATCTATTGCTATTTATTATATTAATAAAATAAATAATGAAAAATCACCAATTGAAAAAATAAATTGTTTAAAAAGAATTGATGAAATAATTTTAAATGTAGATATTTTATATGGATATCCTATTAATAAATTAAATATATTTTTGTATTTAATTATTAAAGCTCATCCTAATTTTTTTAATAGTGATTTAAATTATATAAATTTATATTTACCTTATGAATATAATAAAGGAAGGAATATTCAATTATTATCAATTATAAAATTTTTAATTAATAAATTGTTATCTTTTTCTTTTAATGATATTATAGGAATGACTGAAGACGAATATAATAATATAATGAATTTAAAATAAAATTTAATAATGTATTATATTTTTTTAATGTATAAAAAGTTAATAATATACATATATACTATAATATTAATAATTAAATGAAACTGTTCTATCTTTTTTTGTTATATAACTTAAATCAGTGTCTTCATTAATTGAATTTATTTTATTTTTATGTTTAGATTTAGCTTCTTTTTTTATATTTGTTGCTGTTCTCAAAGTATTAAATTTCTTAAATTCTTGTTTATTATCATCACTATTTTCATCAGGAAATAATTTATTTAAATTCATTTTATTTTTTAAACTTTTCAAAGGTTGAGATTTACTTCTTTTTGAGATTTTATTTTTTTTAATTTTAAAACTTTTATCAAGTATAATACTTTTACTTTTTATAACTTTTGTCCTTTTTTCATTTCCATTCATATCATTTAAGATATCTCTTAAACTAATAATATCAGTTGAAGAAAAAGAATTTACTTTTAAAAATTTAATTGCTTTATAAGTTGGAGAAGAAGTTTCTTTTAATATTTGTTGGGCTTTTCTATTGTTATTATTAAATTGAAATATATTAAATTGATTTATAATAATATCTTTTTTAGGTAAAAAATTTTTAATTTCTAAATTTCTTTTTCTATAAAATTGATTTATTGCACTTATAATTGCATTATGAAATAATTTATGAGAAATATTTTGATAATAGGAATAATTAATATCATTTTTAAATAAATATGAATAATAATCAAAATCAATATTAAAAAATTCATATTGAAGAGAAGAAATATCAATTTTTAAAATTGAATTATTATTATAAAAATACTTCCCATCATCAATTAATTTTTTCTTTTTATCATTATTTAATATTAAATTATTTGTTTTATTAATAATATTTAAAACAGACATTCTATTTAAAAAATTTCTCTTATCTTCACTAATATTAATTAAAGAATTCTGACTTAATTTATTTAAATTAATTTCTAAAGATTCTCTTTTAAAAGGTTTTAAATATTTAACAACTTTAGGTTGAAGTATAATAAATTCATAATAAATGAAAGTTTTAATATAAACACGATATAAAATACTAATTTGTTCTAATTGTTTATAAAAAATAGATTGTTGTACTAATTGAACATTTAATTTTGCTTTCATTTTTTCTAATATTTTCAAAGAATTTTTAATCATTTTTAAATTAGTATCAATTTTAAGTGAAGTTGCTTTAATTATTTCTTCAGGTGAATTTAAAATATCTTTTGATAATTGTCTTTTTAAAAATTCTTTTTTATTAATTTGTTCTTTTAATAATCTAGTTAATTTATTATAATCAGAATCAGAAAATCTTTCTTCAATAGTTTCTTCATACGATTTTTGTTTAACTTTAAAGGCAAGAAATAAAATTTTTTGACAAGTATCATTTAATTCTTTTCTAATTTTAATTCTATTTAAAATTAAAAAAGATTTACTTTCTTCATTAGTAAAAGTAGTAAATTCAGTTAAAGTTAAAATAGTCATAGAAGTTAATAAATTCCCAAAAAAAGCAGAAATAATAATAATCATTCTTCCAATATGAGTTTTAGGATAAAAATCTCCATATCCAACTCCAGTCATTGATAATATTACAGTCCAAAAACCATTTGTAAAAAATTCATAATCATTTTCTTTATTTTCTATTATTACTGGTCTTTCAAATATTCTTAATAATATACCAAAAAATATTATACTTGATAATTGAAGTATCATTTGAAAATAAAATGGATTTTCTTTTTGAAGTGCTTTTATTGTAAAAATTAAACCTTCTTCTGTTATTTTACTTTTGTTTATTTCATCTATTCCTGAAAATTTTTGAAATGGGTTTAATATTAATAAAAGTGATCTTAATATGAAAAATACTTTTAAAAAGTTTAAAGAATAAAAAAAAGTTTGGAAATTATAATAAACTTTTAATTTTCCATTATCTAATCTTATACATTTTTCATATCCTGGGAAAGGATGAAGTAAAATAAATATTGTTTCTATTAAGAATATTAAAAAAAATTTTGTTTGAAAAAAATGCTTTTCATAATAAATCAAATTTTCATATTTTAATTTAAATAAGTAATAATTGTAAAAAAAACAGCATATTTCCATTATACAACATATTATTAAATTAATATATCTTATTGAAGTTCCTTTATATTTAACATATTTAAATTTTGTTTTTTGAAAACAAGGATAAAATTTTTTATAATAAATAGTTTCATATTCAATTTGAGTTATAAAAACACTAATTAAACCCAATAAACCAATAATATTCGAAAAAAAAATAAATTTTTTTCTTACTTTTACCATTGGTTCATTATATAAATTTAATAATATTTTCCTAGGTTCATTATTATAAAAATTTGAAGATAAAGTATTATTTGAATAAATACTTGTTTCTAATTGAGTATTTTTATCTGTTATAATATAACCATAAGTATTTTTTATTTTTCTTTCTTCATCAGATGCTAAATCTAAACATTCTTGTACTTCTTTTATTTCTTCTGGCTCTCTTGCTTCTATTTCCATTTGAAAAACATTTGATCTTAATTTTGATAAAAGACCTTGGATGTAGTTTGACATATTATTATTTAAACATTTAAATTATTAAATTCTTATTGGAATGTTTTATATAAATTTATATTAAGTGTTTGTTAATTAATAAAAATTATGAATTAAAATGAATATTATTATTTGATTATTGTTTTTAATAATATTAAACCAATTTATATTTTTTTATATTATTGAAATTATTTTGTAATATTTTTTATTGAATTTGAAAATTAGAAAAAGATTAAATTAGATAATAAAGTCAAATACTTTTTATAAATATTTAAATGCCCATATAATTATAATTTTTTAATTTTCATATTTATTTATATTTATTTTGAATTAATAAAAGATTTTTATTACAATTAATCTATTTTTAATATTAGATATTTTTTATTATATATATGATTTTATCTATAAAAAATATCTTAAATACTAAATTTCTTATTTAATATTAGCTCTAACTACATACAAATCAAATTAATTGTATAAATTATTAAAATATAATTTTTTCTACCAAAATATACTAAAAATATTATCTTATAAAAAGAATTTAATTAGATTTAATTCTCTTTTAATTCACAAGCAATAACAGTTTTTCCAGTTTTAAATTTCATATTTTTATTTATATACATTTTATGATTTATTAATAACCAAATTCCATTTGTTGATGATTTACTTTTATTATCTTCTTTAGAATAAAAACCATCATAAATATAAAATTGATTATTCATTTCATTATAAAAAAAAGTAAATTGTATTCTACTTATTCCTTCATCTCTCTTTGATAAAATAATATCACAATTTTTATTTCTTCCAATAAGAATAATAGGTTTAATTTTATAATTAAATTCTCCTTTTACTTCACCATTATATTCAATAATTACAATATTACAATCTTCTTTTATTTGAAAATTAATAAATGATTGATAATTAAAAAGAAAAATATATTTTTGTTCACTTTGAATTAAAATTTGTTTATCAATTTTAACAAAAATTCCAGAACCATTTTCATGTCCTTTAATATAATATTTTCCTTCATCATATTCAATATCAAATTGATGTGATTGAATATTATTTTCATCAAATAAATAATCAATTTCTTCTTTTTCAGAAAAATTAGAACTATCAAAAGAACTTGAATTAATATTTTTATTATTTTTTTCTATATTTCCACCAAAAGAAAAAATAGAATGTAAAATATCATCTTTTATTATTTTAATATCTTCGTTTTTTAAATTAGTTAAAGTATTTTGAAATATTGATATTTTATCATAATTTTCATTAAATTCTTTGGAAAATGTTAAAATTAATTCAATTGATGAATTTAAATATGATGATGCATTTGTTTTTATATTTATTAAATTGTTATATGATGTATTTCTTTTTTGAAAAAATAAACTTTTTGATTTATCATTTTGAATAAAATCAGAAGGAAGTTTTTGAAATAAGTTGTTATTACTTAATGTTTTTTTTGAACTTTCTGATATTATTGATTTATTTTCTTGAGTCAAATCTATACTTAATCCATTTACCTTTGTGCCAATTATGCATCCTCCCATTTTTTTTATTATTTTTATTAAGCTAAATATATTGATTATTAAATTAAAATTTAATTTAGAAATACTTAAAACATATAAATTATTAAAAAATAAAAATTATAATTAATATTATAAAATATTTTTAAATATATAGTTTTAATATATTTTTTACAAATAACTTCTAAGTTAATTATAAAAATTTATATATTTTAAAATATTGAGATGTAAAGTTAATATTAAAAAATAAATATTTATTATTAAATATGAATGAACAAGAAAATTATCAAAATAAAGAATCAAATTTAAGAAAAACATTTTCTTCAAATAAAATAAATACATCTCAAAATAATAACTCTAAAACAATAAAAGGGAATTTTAAACATAGATTAATAAAAACAAATAAAACTAATGTTAATTCTTTAATTAATTTAGAAACTTTTAATAATAAATCTCTTAAAAATACTAATTTAGCTACTTCAAATAATTTAATAAATAATAAAAATGAAAATCTATTATTATCACCTAAATTTGAAAAATTTTCCAATAGAAATAAAGAAGAAATTAAAGAACCAGAAACAGAAAAAGAAAAAAATTTAATTAATAAATATGTATTTTATTCTAAAAAAGGAGATAAAGAAAATTTTTTAATTACAATAGAACAATTAATAAATGAAAACATTAATTTAAATTATATTGATGAAAATGGTTTTTCTGCTTTACATTATGCAGTTGATGAAGGAAATTTAAAAATATGTGAAATATTAATTCAAACAAAAAAAGTTAATATTAATATTAAAAGTATAATTGATAATAAAACTCCTCTTCATATAAGTTGTAAAAATGGTTATTTTGATATTACAAAATTATTAATTCAAAATAAAGCAGATTTAAATTGTTTAGATAATGAAAAAAATAATCCATTATTATACTGTGTTAAAGGAAATTATTATGAAGTTATTAAAATGATTTTAAGTCAAAATCATGATTATAATTTAATTTTAAGTGAAAATATTTATGGAGAATCACCTTTATCAATTGCTATTAAATCTAATGAGAAAATTAATAATTTATTTAAAGAATATGAAAGTTTAATTTTATCAAAGAAAAAAATTAATCACAATCAAAATAAAAAATGTTTTACAACAAGAAATCAAAAAAATATTTTAAATAAAAATGAAAAAAATAAACATTCAAAAGGAGTTTTATATAATAATGTAAATAATAACTCATGTAATAAAAAATTAAATTCTTATATAAGTAAAAATAATTTTAATAATTCAAATAATATTTCAAAATATTCAAATCAAAATACTTCAACAATATGTGATAGTAGTAATAATAGTATTAAAAAATCAAATCATATTTCTAGTATGAGTTCTTTACCAAAAGAATCTATTAATAGAAATAAAAAACAAATAGATAAACAAAATATAATAATAAATAAAAATTTAAATAATAAAAAAAATATTCCAAATCAATTAAAAAGTTATTCTTCATTTAAAGGAATTTCTAATAGTAAAACTAGAGTTCAAAGTAATACAATTGGTACAATAAATTCTATTGCAAATACTAATAATACAAATAGTATTATAAAAAGTTCTATTTCTTCTTTAAATAAAGATTCTGTTTTTTATGATAATAAAATTAATCATAAAAAGTATTTATATAAAAAATGTCTTCATCATAAAATTAATAAATCAAATTTTAAAATTAAAAATCATTCCAAATCTCATAAAAATAATTCTAAAAAATTTATGAAAAAAGAAAAACCTAAAACAATTACTATTGAGTTAAATGAAAGTGATATAAAAAATAATAAGATTAAAAAAATTGAAATAGATTTAATTGATGATATTGAAAATAAAAATTTTGTAAAAAGTAGAAATTCTAATGTCAACAGAAAATCATAAGTTATATATTATATATTTATTATTAATCAAAATAATATTGATTATTTACCAAAAAATAATATATTAATAAAAATTTATAATTAATATAATTGATAAAATTTTATTATGAAAAATTTTATAATAATAAAAATTGAATTTATTTTTTTAACCATTTAATGTAGAATAAAAAGAATAAATAAATTATAAATTGATTTTTATTATTTATTAATTATTATTTAATTTAGTTTTCTTTTAAAAATTCATTATAAAACTCACTTAGCAAAGATTGTTTATTATCAAATTCATTTTCTTTCTTTTCTTCATTTGGTTTTACTTCATCTTTTTTATCTTTTAAATATGCATTATAAAAATCATTTAACAAAGATTGTTTTTTATCAAATTCATTTTCTTTCTTTTCTTCATTTGGTTTTACTTCTTTATTAATATTTTCAACAAACTCTTTATTAAAAATACTTAAAGTAGATTGTTTAAAATCAATATTACTAATATTAATATTATTATTATTATCTTCTTTTTGATTTAAAAAATTATTTAAAGTATTATTATCTTTAATTTCTTGTTCATTAATATTTTGATTTATATTTTGTTCATTTGGTTGATTATTATTATTTATATCATTAACTATAGAATTTCTAAATAAATTAAAACTTGATGATTTCACATAATTTGTTTTATTTTGATTTAATTCTCTATCTTTAAACAAATATTTATATATAATTTCAATTTTTTCTCCTTTATCTTTTTTATATTCTTCAAATTCCTTTTTAATATTTTCTATTTCTTTTTCTAAATAATTACATTTTAATATTAAATTATTTAAAATAGGATTTACTAAATCTAAAATTTCTTTATTTTTTATTTTCATTTCATAATCAGAATTTACAATTTTAATTTCTTTTACAGAATTATCATTTTTTATAAAATCATCATACGATTTTTCATTTAATTCAAAATCAATATTTTCTCTTCCTATAAAACCAATTAATTTTATTTTTTCCATTTCTTCATCTATAATTTGAAAATTATTTTGAATTAATTTTTTAAAATCATTTAATGATGATAATATTGGAATTTTTAATGATTTATTACAATAATTAACATTTATTTTTTTCATTTTATTTTTATTTTTGTATTTTTTATTTTATAAATTAAATAATAATATTTAGTCTATCATAATTAATAAAAATTGATATCTTTTTTAATATATTAAATCTTTTTTTGAAAAAAAATTTATTGGTCTAATTATCATTGAACTTTTATTTAAACGACGAGTTTTAACTTTTTGTAATTTAGTATTTCTATTAAATTTTAATTTTAATTTTTTAAATTTAATAGAGTAATTCATTATTGGATTATAATTAAATATTTTTTGACTTATTTTTCTTGATTTTAATGATTTATTTTTAAAATTTTCCCATAAAACAAAATTACTATTTTTGAAAATACTTAATTGTGAATTTGTTGAATTACTTTTTTTAAGTTTTGTATTAAGAATTTTTTTCTTTACAAAATTTGAAGGAAAATAAAAATCAATTTTTTCTTTTTTTCTTAAAAATTAAGAATTTAATAAATTTGGTTTTTTTAATTTTTTTATTTAATTAAATATTTTTTATTAAATAAATTATCTTCTTCAAGATCTTTCATATCATAACTCCTTTTTTATTATAATGTTCAATAAAAATATTTGTAATAGATGAATATTTTTGAATTTTTTCAATATCATCGTTTTCCATTACTTTTAATAAAGAAATTATTTCTAAATTTTCTTCATTTGAGATTTTTTTTAATGTTTTTTTACAAATGAAAAAATAAAATTTTAAAATTATTTCATATGGTAAATTATATTTTTTTGTGAAGATTTTAAAAAAATATTTTATTATTTTTACTTTTGATTTTATATATTTTGAAATTATTAATGGTATTTGTAAATCATTATCTTTTAATTCTAACTTTTCATATATTATTTTCCATTTTATTTCTATTTTTGGATTTTTAATTAAAAAATCAAGCATGAATTTTTTTTTAATTTGATTAGTTATAATAATTTTGTTTGACATTATTTTTCAAAAATATGAAAGTATTTGTTTTTACTAAATAATGGTATTTCCTTTACAATATTTTTATATATTTGAGTATTTTTTTTAGACATTTTACATATATTTTTTTTCACGTTTTGTCCTTATGATTTAATTATTAAATTGAAATTTTGATTTTTATATTTTTCCTTTTTTTTTAATTTCATTTATTTTATTTAAATATTAATTAATAAATTGTTTTTTATTTCTTTATCAATATAATTTGATTATTATATATTCCATTGCTTCCATTTAATTTCATTTATTTATATTTTTATGTTTATTTTGTTTCAAATTAAATTATTTTTATGTTAATATTATTATTAAAATCGTTCTTATGAATTAAAAATTATATTTTTAATAATACTATTTAAGCACTTAAATAAATTTATAATCTTAAAAATTATGATAAATGATTTTAATAATTTAAGAATTTATAATTTATATTTATATTGAAATATAATAAATAATCAATAATTATATCTATTAAATTAAATTATTCAAATCATAAAAACATAAAAAAGCTATTTTATTATTATTAATTTATAATATTTTGATTACTATTTTCATTAATTACAAATTCATTACTCAAATTATTTTTTTTATCTAAAATAAAATCTGAATTTAAATTCTTATCTCTATTATTAGTTTCTTTATATATAGTAGAAGTCATTTTTCCTTCATTACTTTTTAAACAAAAATGACTATCATATCTTAATAATTTCTTATGAAAAGAAAAATTATTTTCATCAGCAATTCCTTTATTAATAATAATTTCTTTTATTTTTTCAGTAAAAAGAAAAATTTTAAGTGATTCTGATAAATCAGTATATCTTCTTTTTTCTTTCATTAAAAAATTCATTTCATCTCTTACTTTTTTATATTTAGAATTAAACAAACATAAATATATTTTAATAATATCACAAATATTAATTTTTTTTTTATGTATATGATTAATATTTGTTTTATTATTAATATTATTATAATTAGAATTTTTTGTAAAAGTAATTGTTTTTATAATAGGTATAGGATTAAATTTAATTTGTTGATTATTTTTATTAGAATAAGTATATTTATCCATATTTAATTTTTCATTATTTTTTTTTTTATTATTGAAATATTTTGGTTTATAATCAAATAAAACATTTAAAATTTCAATATCCATAATTTTCAATTGTGGAACATATAAAATAATATAAACAATAATACATTGTACCATAAAAATTCCATAAATACTTGCACCAACTTCTTGTATTTTAATATATCTTCTTTGTATTTTTTCTTTATTCATTGATGAACAAACATAAATTGTAGATAAAAATTTATCTTCATTTTGATATATAATATCATTTTTAGTTTCATCTAATTTAATTATTGTTTTCTTTTTATAATATTTATCAAAAATTAAATTATCATTACTTGAAAAATCTAAAGAATTAAAATAAGTATAAATTTGTTTATTTAAACTATGATCTAATTTTAAATAATAAGAAGTTAATTCTGTATTTACAGGAAAAGAAAAATTTTCAGAATTAATTGAATTAGTAGAATAAAAAATTTGTAACCAAGAACCTTGTATTTTCTCATTTATTTTATCTTCTGATTCACAAATAATATTTGAATTACTTTTATTTTCACATTTTGAAATATTAATTGATAAAGTGCCATAAAAATCATCTGAATATCTTCCTCCAATTATTATTTTTTTTTTTGAATCATTAAAACAATAATGTAATCTAATATCATTTTCTTTAAATTGTTTATCTATTTCTAATTTTTGATATTTATTATAAAAATTAGTACAATTTACAATATCTAAATTATATTCTTTTGAATTTAAATTTCCATTTTCTTTATTTTTTTGTAATATTTTATATACTGCATTTATTGTAATTAAAGAAGGATTATTTAAAGGAATATGATTTTTATCTCTTAAAAAAACTGAAAAAAGTAAATCTTTTGTATTTAATGTTATGTTTACTCCTTTTAATAAATCTATTTTTGAATATGAAATTGATGGTTCTTTTCTTTTAAATAAATGAATTACATTTATTATTAATAAAGTTATACATATTATGTTTACAATAAAAGAAAGAAATACTGATATATATGAATGCTTTTTTTTTTCTCCTTTAAATTCATGTAAAAATGTTACATAGAAGTAATCTTGGAATTTTAAAGAGTTATATATTACTTTCATTATCTAAGATTTTATGATTATTATTATTTTTAATCTTTTTGAATAAAATTTTTAATGATTTAAAATAATATATTGAATATTATATATTTATAAGGAATAAAAACGATTTTTTTCTTTCATTTATATAAGAATATAATTAAGTAAATTAGAAATTAAAAAATTAAATTATGAATAAATTCAAAGGTTTAATTTAAAATTACATGTTTTAAAAAAATTAATTTTTAATATAATTTATAATTAATTTATTTCTTTTCTTTAAAATAAAATTTTTTCAAATTACAAATTAAAAGATTATTATTCAAAATATATTTTTAATTTTATTTATAAATAGATAATACTCCATATGTGAAAAATAAAATTTTGTAAAATTTATAATTTTCTTTTATTATCATTTTTTTTTAATTGTATCTAAAGTAGGATTAATCAATTTTGTAGTAAAGCTTTTTTTAATATCATATAATTTAAAAGGACTAACATTTTGATTGATATTAATATTGATATTAAAATTATTATTATTAATATTATTACTATTTGAGATAAAATGACAATTATTATTAGTATTAGAATTAGTTTTACAATATTGTAATTTATTTTGTGTTCTTTTTAAAATAGATTTAGTATTTTTTTTCTTTGGGATAGAAAAAGTTAAATTTTTCTCAATTTTATTACCAATATCATTAATTAATAAATTTCCCCCATTTTCTGAATTATGATGTAAGTGTCTTTTATTTTCATTATTATTATTAATAGAATTATTATAACTAGCATTTTTAAAATTAGTATTGTTACTATTAATAGTACTATTAATTTCATTTCTAGAAATTCCATTTTCAGTATCATCATCCTCAAAATTATCATTATTATCATTAGTAATATTATCATTAATATTAATATCATTTATATTATTATCATTATCACTAATATCACAATCAATAAAATTATTATGCTCATTATTATCATTATTTTCATTTTCCTCATTTTTTTCTTTTCTTGGTGTCCATCCAGTAGTTCTTTTTTCTTCAAATAATTTTTGCCATTCTCCAATATTAATTTTAGCATTATCAACAGTATAATTTAAAGTAGGAAACATAGTAATTAAAACTTCAAAAGTAGGTAAAATAAAACCTTTAATAAAACCTATTTGAGAATTTGGTATATTACAACCAATTCTATCACATAAAAAAGAAACAGGTAAATTCATATTTTTTTCTTTATCACCTTGTAACCAAAATTCATTACTTAATAGTTCAACCCATTGAATTGATATTTTAAATAATTTAGTATTATGTGCCAAATCAGCAGAATGAATAAAAAAATCTAATAAAGATTGTTGTTCTTCAAATTGAGTTTTAGGATTTTTACTTAATAATTCAAATTTAATATTATTTTTATTTCCATCTAAAATTTCATCTGGAATTCTTGATTTAATAACACTCATAACTTTCCCATGATTTGCCATATCAGTCGCTAAAATTTCACTTATCATTCTTTTTCTTATAGTTTTAAAATCTGTATTATTTAATTTTTCAAAAATATTATTTTCATCTTTTTTAATTAATTTAAATAATTTAGAAACATGAAAATTTTCAAGACAAGATATATCATTATAAGTTAAAGCCATATCAGTTAAAGCATTTATTTGAAAATTATTATTTAATCCAGGATGACCAATATCATGTCCTAAAGAAGCTATTAAAATACTTAATAAATCTAATACATTAGTTTGACAAATTTCTTCTGCATTTGAATTTAAAAAAAATAAACATACTGTTTGTGTCACATCAGCACCATGCATTGAATTATGATATAATGTTGTTGTAAAATATTCTTTTGTTACTGAAAATAAAAATGTATCTAATTTATTTATTGAAATTATACTATTATCTACTAAGCCAAATGTTTCTAATATTGTTTTTCCCATTAAGGGAAGAATGTTTGTATGTCCTATTATTTTTTTTAATTCAAATATGTTAAAATCTTTTTCTAATATTTTCTTTGGTGAAAAATTCGCATTTTGAATACATGTTTCTATGTAATTAAAAGAATTTTCAAATTTTAGTTTTTGAATTTTTGAATTCTGGCTTAAGGGTCTATTTTCTTTTTCTTTTAAGGAATTTTGAGAATAAAAACTTGAGAATAAATAATTTTTTTCTTTTTTAGTTTTTGCTGTAAAATTCTCTGTTGATTTTCTTGAGGGAGAATTTATAAAATTTTGATTATTATTGAAACTATTATAATTTTTATAATTTGGATTTTTTTTTTTCCCTTTTATTGAATTTATTGTTAAATTATCATTATTTAATTTATTATTACTAATTTTATTTCTTCTAACTGGAGTATTTGATTTAAAAGAATTTAAATTATTTCTTTTTAATTTAAAAGAAGGAATACTTAATAAATCATTTGAAATTTTTCTACTTTGAGTATTAATCATATTTTTTTTTTTATTCATTTCAATAACTTCTTCATTATATTCATATACAAAATCAACAAATTGTTTAAAATTTGGATTTTCTTTTGAATATTTATCTATCATTTCATTGTCTTTTAATTCATATCTGTATAATGAATGAGATGTTATAACTTTAATTACCCATTCTAAATTTCTTATTAATTTTGTTTGATTTTTACTCATCATGTTTATAAAAGATTTTGCTTCTTTTATTATTTGTAATACTCTCTCATATGGTGTTGTTATTATACTTGAAGTTAATTTCATTGACATTTTTGGTTTTTATTTTATTTTATTTTATTAATTTTTTATGCTTTTATGATAAATATTACATTTTTTTTATTTTTTATATGATTTTTAAATAGTTTTTTGCATTTGTTTTTTTTTATTTTTTTTTAATAAGAAGAAATTTAAATTTTTAATTTTTATTTTTTTTTGCACATGAATGAAAAGAAAAATATAAAAATTAATTAAATAAATTTACTTTTAAAAAAATATAAAAAATGAAAAATAATACTTATATTTTCTTATACAACTAAATAATTAGATTAAATAAATAATCTCAAAAAAAAAATAATATTATAATCCTTTTGTATGAATAATTTTAGCAATAAAAGATTTAATTGAATCAATAGAATCTTCAATATCATCTTCATCAAAAACTTCTAAAATACTCATTAAAATATTATTTGATTTGTCAAATTCTTCTTTAATAATTGTTTTTTCATTATCATTAAATTTTCCTTTATCTAAAACTTTAGTTAATCTAATTAAAAATTCATTTTTATTATTTTTTTTACTATTATTGTCTTTATTTTTTTTATTATTATTGTCTTTATTTTTTTTACTATTATCATCTTTATTTTTTTTACTATTATCATCTTTATATCCTTCCATAACTAAATCATAAATTAAATTTAAAGTTTCACTAAAATCAATATGATTTAAAGTCACACTAAAAACTTCAAACGCTGCAGTCACTTCTTTAACTTCATTTGATATTTTTTCATAGAAAAATTTTTGACTTGAAGGATTTAAAAAATGTTCTTTAATTAATAAATCAATAATTTTTTTTTGTTTTGTTTTTGTTTCTTTTCTTTCTGTTGTTTTTAAATAATTAACTAAATCTTTTTTAAAAGATTGAATTGATAAGGGAGTTTTTCCTCCATTCATTTCTTTAACAAATAAATTTTTGGATTGTTTTGATATATCATTTTTAATTTTATTTTCATATTTTTTTAAAAAAATTTCTAAATTTTCTTTTAATTCATCTTCATCTTTTTCTTTTTTATAAACTTCCCAAAGTGACTGTATCATATTATTTCCTGAATTAAATTCTTTTATTAAAAATTGAACTTTTGGTTTTGTTAATTTATTTTCATTTTCTAAATTTTTTAAAAAATTTTCAAAAGATAAAGTATTATTTTTTTTTGAATTATGAGTTTTATTTGTATTATTTGTATTTATATTATTATTTGAATTATTATTTCTTTCATTTTTAGATAATAGATTTAATAAAACTTTCTTTGTAAGATATAATTTATTTTTTTGATATTTTTCATATACTTTCATAATTTCTTCATTTTTGTTATTTATTAATTCTAAAATTTGAGATTTTGAATTTTCATCAATATTCATTCCATTAATAACTTTAATAAAATCATTTATTTTTCTATCTGAAGTAGGTATATTTATTAAAAGTTTCTTTTGTTCTCTTCTTGAATTTTCATTTGCAATTTCTTCAGCTTTTTTTAAAGACACTAAAGTTAATTTTTGTTCTTGATTATTAATATTATTATTAATATTATTATTACTATTTTTATCATCATTATTTAACTTTCTTAAAGTATTTAATCTATAATTATTAGTTAATAATTGTGAAGCATCATATTTTTTTCTTGAAGTTTTATTAATAATAAAACTACCTCTATTATTTAAATTATTATTATTATTAGTATTAATTTTTTTAATTTTTTTTCCATTTTCACTATCACTTTCACTAGTATTATTCATTGCTTCTGAAGTTGAAGAATGTAAAGAACTTTCTTCTTCTTCTTCTTCTTTTTTTTCTTCCTCATTTATATTTTCACTCTCTTCATTATCACTTTCTTCATTTTCATTTTCTTCACTTTCATTTTCTTCATTTTCATTTTCATTTTCTTCTTCTTCTGAAAGATTAGATGATGTATTATTTTCTAATTTTTCTCTTTCTTCTAATATTTGTAATATCCATTTTCTTATTTCTGAACTTAATTCATCTGAATTTTTTGTTTTTATAAAGTTTTTATATGCATTTATTATATTTTCATTATTTGATTTTATTAAATCTTCATATATTGAAATTTCATTTGGATTGAAATTTTTAAAATATTTATTTTTTAATTGATTTTTATAATATTCTTTTATTAGATTTTTTGAATTTGAATCTATTGGAGAATTTTTTTCTTTTATTTTAAATTCATTTTCAAATAAATTTAATTTTTCATTTGGTGTTAATTTTTCCATATCCGCTTTAAATAAAAATATACAATCTGGTTGAAAACTTGCCTCTTCTGATGAAAATAATTTAAGAATTTTGTTTTCAATTTTTTCTATTTTTTTTGAAATTTTTTTCTCTTTTCCAATTGAATTGTTATATTTTTTTCTTTTTGTATCTTCTTTTTTATTTATTTCTTTATTTTTATCATTATTAATAATATTTTCATCATTAATAGTATTTTCAAAGAATCTTTCACTATAATTTTTAATTAAAAAATCTAAAGATGATTTAAATGCATTTTGATTATTAGTTAAAGAATAATCTTCAAATGCTTTTAAAATATATCCATTATCACATAATAATAATCTTTTTAATAAATCAATTTCACTATTTTGATAATTAAAAATATTTTTAATTGAATTTAAAATATTCAAATATTTTTTAGAATTATTAATATTAATATTTATATTACTAATATTAACATTTCTAATTGCTTCATCAATTCTATTTGAATTATTTTTATTAGGAAAATTAATATTATTTAATATAGGAAAAATTTGCTTTGATAATTTTTTAATATCTTTACCATGATTAATATATAATTTAAATAAAGTTAAAATTTCATCATTTTGTTCATTTAACATTTTTTTCAATAAATCATATTTATTTTTATCAATTAAATTCTCATTAAATAGCCTAAAAGCAATTTTTTCATTTTGCTCAATAAAATTATTAAAATTTCCATCATCTTTATTTTTAATAATAGGACTTTTATTTCCAAAATTATAATTTTGATAAAAATTTAAATTATTTTTTTCTAAAATCATAGTATTATTATTATTATGAGGAGAAATATTTTGATTATTATTAATTACAATATAATAAAATTGACTATATCCCATTGTTAAATTTTTATTCATTATTGCACTTGAAATTGTATGATAATTCCCAAAAGAATCTCTTATTCCTTTTATTGATTGAGGATTAATATTTAATATTGTTCCTATTAATTCTTTCAATTCTTCTTCTGAGCCTCCTAATTGAATTGTAAATATTTCTTCATTTATTGGAGAAACTATTTTTATTAGTCTATTCATGTAAAATGAATTCATTTGCATATTTTTTTATTATGTTTTATTTAGTTTTTTTTTTGATTTTTTTAATTTTAAATTATTTCTTTATGTAATATATATGTTTTATTGTTTTTTTAATATAATTCTTTGATTTAAAGAAATTAAAAAATATTGGCATTTATTTGAAAATTTTTTTTATTGATAAATATTAATTTTATTTATTTATGTTCATATAAATTTAACCAGCTTTCAATTAGAAAATAAATGAAATATATTTAAATAATTTGTATAATATCAATAAATATTTTTTTATAAACTACATATATTATTATTAAAATATAAATGAATATTAATGATATAATATTTATTTTCATTTATTAATTATAATATTAATAAAATATTTATTATAGTTTAAATGGAAATATAAAATATATATATCTTTTTCATAAATAAATATATTATTCAATTTATTATTTAACTATATAAAAATAAATTAAAATATATTAAAAATTTTTAATTTATTAATTAAAACTAAAATTAAATTTAAAAAGAAAAAAATTAAATTAAATAATGATAATTATTAATTTGACTCAAAATAAAAATTTAATTAATGAATGAAAATGAAATAAACATAAATACACAAAAATTAGTAGAAATAAAAAAAAAATATGAACAAATAGAAATAAAATTACATAAATCAGAAATTGAAAATACAAAAAAAAACAAAGAAATACAAAGACTTCAAAATGAACTTCAAAAATTTAGAAAATTAACAAATGATGCATCAACAGATTATCCTTGGCCAGAAGAATTTTGTGAAAGATGGAAAAAATTATTTGAATCAACAATTATGGATAGTTTTGATAATATATTTTATAAAAATATTTTATTAGTAAGAGTTATTAATATTATTGTTAAAATTGTTTATGATTTTACAAAAGAAAAAATAATTGAAAAAATAAAAGATATATTAAAATGTTTTGGTATTGAAAAAAATAGTGAAGATTATATTAAAGTTTTTTTTAAGAAATTTCAAACATTTATTTTTCAAGATTATTTTAAAACAATAATTAAATTTGATGATATTTTATTAAAAAAAATTTTATTAAATATAAGATTAGAAATTGGAACTCAAAAAGGAAAATTATTTTCTCAAATAGAAATAGAAGAAATAAATAAAGATTTAGATTCAAATCAAATTAATTTTTTTATAAAAGAATTATTTATATTAAGTTTATATATGCATTTTCATGATCCTCATTTATCAATTAAAACATCAACAGAATTAAATTATTCTTATTTTTCAAAAAAAGATTTTATTTCTTTAGATGGTTTTGGTAATGACAATTCAGTATGTTTAATTATTTTATATCCTCCAGTTTTAAGATTTAATACTTTTTTTAAAAAATTAGTTCCTATTGTTTTTATATGTGAAAATCCTACAGATGAAATTATTAAAGAATGTGAAATTAAAAGATATTATCAACTAAGAAAATTACAATCTAAATCTTTTAATGTTATTGAAAGACCTTTAGTTTTTAATTTAGACAATCAAATTAATAAAGATGATAATAAAAATACTATTAATAGTGATATGAAAAATGATGATAGAAATATTAATCAATTAAATAATGGTATTATAAATAATAATAATAAAATAAATAATGGTAATTGTTATATTTCAAATATTCCATCCTTTATTTCTGGTAATTCAAATTCAAATAGAAATTATTTAGTAAATAATAAGAAAAATAATGAACATATAATAAATATAAATGAAGATAATTTAAATGATTATGATAAAAGAAAAAAAAAAGAAATAATAAGAAGTAAATCTTCAACAAAACCAATTCAAAATAAAAATATAATGAATCAAGAAGAATTATTTAAAAATAAACAAATAAATAATAAAAAACAAATAAATTTTCATACACCAAATGGAAGTTCTATTTCTCATAAAGAGAATAATATTTTAAATCAAAAAAAAGCTGAAATTCAAATTTTTAATATAATAAATGATAAACAATTACATAATAATGACTTAAAAAAAGAAAAAAGTTTTACAATATCTTCAGAAATAAATCAAGGAGAAATGAATATATTTAAATTAAAAAGAGAGAATGAAAAAGAAAAGAACGATTATTCAAGAAATAATTCAACATTTGAAAATGAAATTAATAATAGTTCAAATAATAAAAAAGAAGAAAATTTAGAAATATATTCAAATAAATTATTTACTGAAATGCATGGATATTATTATATTAAAAATAATACTAATTTTTTTAATAAACCATATCAAAAAAAAAGAACTAATTCAATTGATTCTCAAAGTGAAAAATGTAATTTTAAAAATGATTGTAATTCAAAAAATTTAAATAATCAAAATTTTTTAAATGAAAAAAATATTCAAAATAAAAATAATAATTTACTTTTAAGAAAAGTAAATTTTCCTCATGAACAAAATAATTATAATGATAAAATCAATAATAATAATTATAATGATATAAAAAATGAAAAATTAAATTTATATAATATGGATATTTCATTGAATAATAATTTTGAAAATGCATCAAATAGAAGTAGTACACATAATTTAATAAGAAATAATAGTCAAGTAAATGAAAATAGAATACATAATATAAGTATTAATTCAATTTATTCAAATAATATTATTATTAATAATAATATAAGCAAACAAAATAATATTATTATTAATAATAGTAATAATGATCAAAATAAAAAAAAAGATTTTTTATCAAATAAAAATATATATTCAAAAAATGGATTTGAAAATGTATATAAAGGAAAACATTTTAAAGTTGATAGTGATATTCATACAAATACTTTAGATTTTCATTCAATTGAAAATGAAGAAAATTCAACTTTAAATTGTAATAGAATTGGTCATTTTAGTAAAAATTCATATTTTTCTTCAAATGATATTAAATCAATGAAAAATTTTCATAAAAATGAAAATCAAAAAAAGCAAAATAAGACTTTAATTAACAAAAAGAAAACTGATAATCAAATAAATTTTGAAATTCAACAAAATAGAATTAAATCTCCTTCTTTAAAAAATACAATAAATAATAATAAAAATAATAACTGTGTTTATAATAATAACGCTAATCATAAAGAAAAGAAAAATCATTCAAGTAATCAATTTAATAAATATAAAAAGAAATAATTTAAATACACATATAAATATTTCTTTTCCTAAGAAATATTTTAATTATTTGTAATTTGTTTATAAATTCTCATAATAATTATTTTTTACTCTAAAAAATTGTTGGATTATTTTTTTGTCTTATTCTTTAATTTATTTATTTAAATATTTATAAAAATTAAGAATAATTAAATAATAAATATTTTACCAAAAAATTTTGTAATATTATAATTATTTCTTACTTTATTATTAGGATAATAAATTTAGAGTTTTCTTTATCTGAAAATAACTATAAAATTCTTTTTGTTCTTAACTTCATATTTTAAATATAAAAATTCATATATATAATAAATCATATGGTTAATGAATTATATAATAATAATTTATTATTTTACTTCTTTTTTTATATATAAAAAAAATTTTATTGTTTTTAAAAATTGTAGTATTTATGTATTTCTTTTAAAAAAAGGTTATTGTTTTTTCTAATGATACATTTCTTGATACTAATTATCGAAGAAATGAAGAACATGATAATATATTTTTAGGCTATTCTTTTTTAAAATATAATTTAATGTTTAATTGAAAAAATAAGTATCTTGGCTTTTATTATTTTAAAAAGAATTTGATGAAAAAGAAACAAAAATAACAAAGGAAAGAAAATGAAATAAAAAATTATAAATTTTTTCCTGTACTATTTTATTAAGATTTAAAAAATTATTTTAATTATTATTTTTCTTTTATTATTATTATTCTTTTATTTATTATTTTTATCTAAATTTGAAATTAAATAAGAAGA
>JAEEGK010005905.1_pt1 | contig 29577 bp, 25 predicted proteins | sample 8958771 | NCBI WGS metagenome assembly JAEEGK01 (sample SAMN16246547, study PRJNA631951) | gut metagenome | biome: gut microbiome; feature: rumen; material: SC-attached | host: Bos | place: Iran: Karaj | collected 2018-10 | reverse complement strand
GCCGCATTCTCCTTTCATCGCTTGAGGGCTATGCTATCAATACCATCAAGATTGCTGGTGTTGAGCATGAGTTCTCTTCTGTACCCGGTGTCAAGGAAGATGTAACCAACATTATCTTGAACCTGAAGCAAGTTCGGTTCAAGCAAGTTGTAGAAGAATTCGAGAACGAGAAAGTCAGTATCACGATCGAGAATTCTACCGAATTCAAAGCCGGTGATATCGGCAAGTATCTGACTGGATTTGAGGTGCTGAATCCCGATTTGGTGATTTGTCATTTAGATTCCAAGGCATCGATGCAGATCGACCTGACAATTAACAAAGGTCGTGGCTACGTGCCTGCTGATGAGAATCGTGAGTTCTGTACAGATGTCAACGTCATCGCAATCGACTCTATTTACACACCTATCCGTAACGTGAAGTATGCTGTCGAGCCTTATCGTGTCGAGCAGAAGACCGACTACGACAAGCTCGTCATGGAAATCACGACGGACGGTTCCATTCACCCGAAGGACGCCCTGAAGGAGGCTGCGAAGATCCTGATCTATCACTTCATGCTGTTCTCTGATGAGAAGATCACACTTGAGACTTCTGAGACAGAGACCAATCAGGAGTTTGATGAGGAGATCCTGCACATGCGCCAGTTGCTGAAGACACGTTTGGTAGACATGAACCTTTCAGTTCGTGCGCTTAACTGTCTGAAGGCTGCTGATGTGGAGACACTCGGTGATCTTGTGCAGTACAACAAGACCGACCTCCTGAAGTTCCGCAACTTTGGTAAGAAATCGCTCACGGAGCTTGATGATTTGCTCGAGAGTCTGAATCTGTCGTTTGGAACTGACATTTCAAAGTATAAACTTGAAAGAGATTAAAGAAAATGAGACATAATAAGAAATTTAACCATCTCGGTCGTACTGCTAGTCACCGCAGCGCCATGCTTGCAAACATGGCTATTTCGCTGATTGAGCACAAAAGAATCACTACGACCGTTGCCAAGGCCAAGGCCTTGAAGAAGTACGTCGAGCCCCTGATTACAAAGGCTAAGGACGACTCCACCAATTCACGTCGTGTTGTATTCAGCTACCTGCAGAACAAGGAAGCCATCAAGACTCTCTTCGGAGAGGTTGCTGAGAAGGTCGGCGATCGTCCCGGTGGTTACACTCGTATCATCAAGCTCGGTACCCGTCAGGGTGACGCTGCTCAGGTCTGCTTCATCGAGCTCGTAGACTTCGATCCCGAAATGGCCAAGGACGGTGGTAAGAAGAAGACTCGTCGTTCACGTCGTTCTTCTGGCGCTAAGGCTGAGGCTGCTGCCGAGGCTCCCGTAGCTGAGGAGACAAAGGCTGAGGCTCCCGCCGAGGAGGCTGCTCCTGCTGCAGAAGAGGCTAAGGCTGAATAATCGGATTGATATTCACCTCTATATGAAGGCCTGTAACTCACAAGGTTACGGGCCTTTTTAGGGTTTCCCCTATATAGTTTTCGGGTTTTTCCCTTTGCGCATTTCCAAAAAATGCTTACCTTTGCACCGTACAACAATTTAAAACGTGACGATTATGAAGAAAGGTTTGATTGTTTTGGCAGGAACCATGTTGCTGTTGAGCAGTTGTGGAACATACACAGCCAATGGCGCAGCAACAGGTGGCTGGTTTGGGTCGATGATCGGTTCTGCCATAGGCGGCATTGCCGGAGGTCCTCGTGGCAGTGACATCGGTACGCTGATTGGTATGGCTGGTGGCGCAGCCGTTGGTGCGGCCGTAGGACAAGCCGCAGACCGTGCTGAGCAGCAGAAGTATGAGGAGTACAAGGCTGCTCGTCGTGAAGCACGTCAGGCTGCTCGTCAGAGGGCGGACAGTAACCGCAGTTACAATGACTACAACGACTACAGCAACGAGAGTGGTTACGATTCGACCAACAGCGGCGACGATCGTCTCTACGGCTTTGGCGAGAACTTCGAAGGCACAGCCAAGAGTGCTTTGAACGCTCCTGTTAATCTGGAGATCCGTCATGCACGCCTTCTGGATTCCAGCCGCGACGGTGTGCTGACGCGCGGCGAGGAGGCTCGAATGGTGTTTGAGATCTACAATAATTCCTCGCAATATGTCTTTAATGTGCAGCCTTCTGTCGCTGAGGTGACAGGTAACAGGCACATCCACATTTCAGAGAACATCCTCGTGGAGAGCATCGCCCCAGGTAAGGGCGTACGTTATACGGCAAATATCAAGGCCGACAGTTACTTGCGTAATGGTCAGGCGGTGATTCGTATCGGGGTGTTCCAGAACAATAGGGAGGTTCCCGCGCAGACTAAGGAATTCACTATCCGCACCAGTAAGCGATAGAATAAATCAGGGAGGCCGTCGATGACCTCCCTGATTTGTTTATTTCCCTTGCCGTTTCAGATACGCTTTCGACTTATTAGGATTCCTGCTGATGTCATTCAACAACTCATCGTTCGTTTTCTGCTGAATCTGTTGAACCTGCTTCTGAGGATCATGTGACATCTGTGAAGCTTCTTCCTGTTCCAACGTAGACGACTGCTTCGTTGACGCAGCCAGCGCTTTCTTCCTGAGTTCCTCTTGCTCGTGCTCCTTCCGTTCCTGCATCTTTCTTTCACGGTCTTCCTTCAGAGCCACCCATACAGGCTTGGTGTCAGAACCTTCATTGGTGCCGATCTCGAAATCAGGCAGATCCAGGATCTCCTCAGCCTTGAAGGGTGGGATGATATCGCTATAGCGTTCTACGACCACCGTGGCGATACCTTGTGCGATGATACCCAGCTCCCGCGCAGCTCTGACAGAGAGGTCAATGATTCGTCCTCTGACGTATGGTCCTCGGTCTGTGACGCGCACGACGACGTTCTGTCCATTGGCAGGATTTGTCACTTTCAGCAGGGTGCCGAAGGGATAAGTCCTGTGGGCACAGGTCAGCGAGTCGTGATGCAGACGTTCACCGTTGGCAGTCTTCCGCCCTGTGAACTTCTTGGAATAGAAAGAGGCCTTGCCCGTCTGAGCGTTTTGGGCGCTCAGAAGTGAAGAGTGAAAAGTGAAGAATGAAGAATTTGCAACTGCGCAGAAGAGAAACGCAATCACTACGATCATGCGTCTCGGGTAATCTCTCTTTCGTGATTTCCACCCTACAGCGGTAGCAAACTCTACATTCTCCACTCTAAACTATTAACTTTATACGATTCCTTGAGCTAACATCGCCTTGGCTACCTTCATGAAGCCGGCGACATTGGCACCCTTGACGTAGTTGATGTAACCACTGGGCTCCTTACCGTATTTCACGCATTGCTCGTGGATGCCTGACATAATCTGGTGCAGACGCATGTCTACTTCCTCAGCCGTCCATGACATACGCATAGAGTTTTGCGTCATCTCCAGACCCGAGGTAGCCACGCCACCCGCATTCACGGCCTTGCCAGGAGCGAACAGCTGTCCTGCAGCGATGAACTTGTTCACGGCTTCGGCCGTGCATCCCATGTTCGACACCTCTGCGACGCACAGCGGCTTCTGAGCCAGGATCTTGTCGGCATCCTCACCGTTGAGTTCGTTCTGTGTGGCACAGGGCAGATAGATGTCAGCCTTCTGCTCCCACGGCTTCTTGCCGGCGAAGAACTTCGAGCCTGGGAATTCCTCCTCGTAGGGTTGGCAGACGTCATTACCGCTGGCACGCAGTTCGAGCATGTACTCGATCTTCTCGTCGTCGAGGCCTTCTGGATCATAGATATATCCGTCAGGACCAGAGATGGTGATCACCTTCGCACCCAGTTCCGTGGCCTTCTTGGCAGCGCCCCAGGCCACATTGCCGAAGCCTGACAGCGCAATCGTCTTGCCCTTGATGTCAAGGCCGTGAGTTTCCATCATGTGATGTACGAAATAGAGTGCGCCGTAGCCCGTAGCCTCCGGACGCAGGATCGAACCGCCCCATTCCATGCCCTTACCCGTGAGGGTAGCGCCGTGGAACTGACTCGTCAGTTTCTTGTAGTAGCCGAAGAGGTAGCCGATCTCGCGGGCGCCCACGCCGATGTCACCGGCAGGCACGTCCATATCCGGACCGATCACCTTATAGAGTTCGCACATAAAGGCCTGACAGAACTTCATCACCTCGTTGTCGCTCTTGCCACGGATCGAGAAGTCCGAACCGCCCTTGCCGCCGCCCATCGGCAGCGTCGTGAGGGCATTCTTGAAGGTCTGCTCGAAACCGAGGAACTTCAGGATGCTCAGGTTCACGGATGGGTGGAAGCGCAGACCGCCCTTGTACGGGCCGATGGCGCTGTTGAACTGCACGCGATAACCGATGTTCACCTGAACTTCGCCCTTGTCGTCGACCCAGGGCACACGGAACGTGGTGATGCGCTCAGGCTCCACGATGCGCTCTATGATTTTTGCCTTTTCGAACTCGGGATGCTGGTTGTAGACGTCCTTAATCGATTCCAACACTTCTCTTACAGCCTGTAAGTACTCCAGTTCGCCAGGATGCTTCTGCTCCAAGGCTTGCATGATTTTTTCAACTTCCATAGTCTTTTGGTTTTTTGAATACCTGTTTTAAGTTTTACAAATTGTTACTTTGATGGTGCAAATATACGAAAATATTCGGTACCTTCCAAGGAAAATACCGAATATTTTTCTTATAAAGTTACAGTTTGTTAAATCTGCACCTTTTTTATATCTTTTCCAGTGCCTGCTTGATGTCATCGAGGATGTCTTCCACGTCCTCGATACCTACTGAGAGACGGATCAGGTCAGGAGCCACACCGGCCTCGCGCAGCTGTTCGTCGCTCAGCTGACGATGGGTGTGTGAAGCGGGATGCAGCACGCAGGTACGGGCATCAGCCACGTGGGTCACGATGTTGATCATCTCCAGCGAATCCATCCACTTGATGGCCGTCTTGCGGTCGCCCTTCAGACCGAAGGCGATGACACCGCAGCTTCCGTTGGGCAGATACTTCTGTCCGAGGGCGTAGGCCTTATCGCCGGGCAGTCCGCAGTAGTGTACCCAAGCCACCTTGTCGTTCTGGCTGAGGAACTCTGCCACTTTCTGGGCGTTCTTGCAGTGCTGGGCCATGCGCAGATGGAGTGTCTGCAGACCGAGATGCAGCAGGAATGAGTTCTGCGGAGCGGAAATCGATCCGAGGTCGCGCATCAGCTGGGCGACAAGCTTCGTCGTGAAGCCCATCTTACCGAAGGCCTTCACGTAGGTCAGACCGTGATAGCTCTCGTCGGGCGTGCAGAGGCCGGGGAACTTCTCGGCATGTGCCAGCCAGTCGAAGTTACCGCTGTCTACTACGACACCGCCTACCTGCGTAGCCAGACCGTCCATATACTTCGTGGTAGAGTGGGTGACGATGTCTGCGCCCCACTCGAAGGGACGGCAGTTCACGGGCGTGGCGAAGGTATTGTCGACAATCAGGGGCACACCGTTCTTATGCGCGATCCTGGCGAAGCGCTCGATGTCGAACACAGCACAGCCCGGATTCGAGATGGTCTCGCCGAACATGGCCTTCGTGTTCGGACGGAAGGCCGCCTGTATCTCCTCGTCGCTGGCCTCCTGCGAGATGAATGTGCAGTCGATGCCCAGTTTCTTCAGCGTTACGCCAAACAGATTATACGTTCCGCCGTAGATCTCGTTCGAGGTGATGAAGTGGTCGCCGGCCTGACAGATGTTGAAGATGGCGTAGAAGTTCGCTGCCTGACCGCTCGATGTCAGCACAGCGCCCACACCGCCTTCGAGTGTGGCGATCTTCGCGGCCACAGCGTCGTTCGTCGGGTTCTGCAGACGGGTATAGAAATAGCCCTCCTTTTCGAGGTCAAACAACTTCGCCATCTCGTCAGAGTCGTCGTACTTGAATGTCGTCGACTGGATGATGGGCAACTCTATCGGTTCTCCGTTCTTGGCCTTATAGCCAGCCTGTACACAAAGCGTGCCTTGTCTCAGTTTCTTTTCCATATCTTTATTTCAGATGATTAATTTAGTCCGCAAATGTGAAGACCAGGTCTTCGAGGGTGCAGAGGGATTGGTCTTTGAAGTCCGACTTGAAGACGAGGAAGATGGCGTGCTTGCCGGCGAGGTCCTTTTCCTTAGCCTCGTCGGAGATGCCTCCAGCCACGTCCCAGACCTTCTTGTCCATGTTGGTGGTGAGTTTCATCTCGCCGATTTTCTTGCCGCCCTGCGACTCCCAAGGACGGTCCATCCAGATCTCAATAGTGCCCTCGAGGCCTTCAGGGATGAGGCGCACGACGAGCATCAGACAGTTCGGATTCTTCAGACGCTCAGCGTCGAAGTTGAAGTACTTGTAGCCCACGATCGAGCCGGCGGTATTGTTCACCACGCTGTTGGTGTTGTAGCGCAGGTCGTAGGGGGCTGCATATTTCTCCTTGGAGTCGATGGCCTCTTGTTTGGTCATGCCTAGCGCACCGCCGTAGCTGGCCTCTACATACGAGCCGTAGAAGGTGTTGTTGGGCCATTCGTGGGTAGCGGGCTTCGGACCGGTGAGCCAGCAGGCGATACCTGCGGAGTGGCGCTCGAAGGGGTCGAGACCGTCGAGGGCAAAGCCGCAGCTGTTGTATTCTCCCTCGGAGATTTCCACCTTGCCGCCCTTGCCTTCCTCGACCTTCACGGTGATAGGAGCGACCATCGCCTGACGGGCGTATTCGTCGGTACCCGTCTGACGGTGATAGAACACATACCACTGGCCGTTGATCTCGCAGATGGAGCCGTGGGTGTTGCCGTCGGGCACTGCCGAGGCGATCACGTTACCCTGCTCGTCCTTCTCGCGTGCACGGCCGTCGATGATGGTACCACCGTAGGTCCAGGGACCCAGTGGCGTGTCGCTGTAGCAGTAGGCGAGGGTATAGTTCGATGTGGGCAGGCCGAATTCGCCATCCTCGGTGAATCGGCTGTAGATGAATACATATTTATCTTTGATCTTACGGATACTCGAAGCCTCGAAGAAACGGAAGCGTCCCGGCTGGTTGCGGCCTGAGATCATGTCCTCCACGATCTGCGTACCCGGTTTTACCGTCGCCATCGTCTCAGGGTCGAACTCTGCGGCGTACGAGCGCTCGAAGCCCCAGTAGCCATACACGCGGCCGTCGTCATCCACGAAGACGGCAGGGTCGAACTGCAACACACCGTCCACCTGGTTCGGATTGTCCTTGCTCCAGTTGCACACCTCGAAGGGCCCGTCGGGACGGTCGCTCTTGGCGATGAGGCCGTTGCGATAGCCCGTCTGGTCGTTGGGGAAGAGCCAGTAGGTCTTCTTGCCCGTAGCGTCGGTAGTCACGGTCACGTCGGGAGCGTAGAGCACATCGGCGGTGCCTACCGAGTCGAAGGGCTCGCCCTTGGCGTTCTTGTCTACCACGAGGATTGTGCCGTCGTAGCGCCAGTTGTTCAGGCTGTCCACCGAGGCCGACCATACCACCTGGTTGCGACCGCAATAGGCGGTGACGAGGTCGTCGTGCGAGCCATAGACGTAGACGCGGTATTTGCCCGGCTGGTCTGGGTCTTCGAAGACGTAGGGCTCTCCGTCGGGGATGTGTTCCCAGAGAGGCATATAGGGGTTACCTACGGTGGTCATCAGGTTTTGGTCTTCTTTCGTCTCTGTTGATTTCGTGGCGCACGAGGTGACCAGTGCTGCACTGCACACCGCTGCGACGAGGGTTGTAAGGGTCTTATTCATAATTCTTTTTGTTAGTTGCCTGCAAAGGTAAGAAGAAAAAGTCATATTACAAAGTAATTTCAGGTAAAAATATAAAATCAATCCATTCGTTACTTTCGGAGTAATCGGAATTACTTTTGGAGTAATCGAAATTACTTTCGGAGTATCTAGAATTTCTTTCGGACTCCCGATTCTCGCTGCAAGGACAGTGCAGGCGAACTCTCAACGTTCTTTTCACATGCGCCGGAGAGAACATCGGCACCTTCCAGATGCCGGCACAGACCTCGAGCCTGGTGATTAAGTCGGGTAGCGAATCCGATGAAGGAAACCAGAACTTGCAAAGTGAATCACCATGATTTACACGAAAAGCCCCTCGCCAAATGGCGAAGGGCATTATTTCTGTTTGTGATGGTCTGTCACTTAGGGCAGCATAGCGGCTTTGTATTCATCAATCTCTTTCTTGGCGTAGTTGTACCATCCGTCGACTGGGAAGATGCCCTGGACATAGTTCTTGAACAGCGGCGTACCGTCGACAAGCTTGTACTTGTTGTCGATGTCCTCGCGCTCGTCGCACCATTCGTAGTTGCACTTCACACCGATCTTGCTGGCGATGCCGCCTACAGGGGCCTCCAGGTCGCAGTCGACACCGTTCTTCGTCACATAGACGCGGATGCTGTTGGCAATCTCGCCGATGGTCATCTTGTCGGCTTCCTCCTTATCAATGTCGACGGGGAAGATGCGGATGCCGGCATTGTCGGAACCGTTGAGACCGCGGGCGTGGGCATTGGTGTTCAGTTGGCCGTCGCCATAGTATTCGGGGTGCTTGGCGATGGTCTTTGTCTGGGTCTGGCCATTGTTCACGCCGTCGAAAAGCGACAGGGTGCCGTTGCCATTATCGGTATTGGCAATCATGAAGTTGATGACGTAACCCTCGGGGAAGTTATAGGAGACGTTGCCGTTGGCATCTTCGAAGACCAGACTGAAGGTCTGGTGATGGAATGCATAGTGGTTGGACTGGCACTCGTCGGGATCGGCCATGTTACCGATGGTGTACTTCTTCATGGCCTTGATCTCTGCGACCGTGGGAGTCGTGTTCGCAGGATAATAGTAGTAGCTGATGAGGTCGCCTGAGCTGGAGTTGTGATAGATCGGCGTCAGGGTCACAGGACCACCCTTCGTGGTGATGGTGTAGCCTGTAGAAATGGCCTTAGCCAGGTTGTTGCCGTTTTCAGGGATCTGTGTCAGCAGAACGTCTTTGATATGTGTCAGATACTCATCGGAGAGGTTGGAGTTTATTGCCGATGCGTTGATCTGGTAGTATTTGTCTGTCCAGCCGGAGTTCCACCAACCCTTGAAAGGCAGGAACTGGTCGCTGTTGGAAACCTGTCCGATGACGGCTGCAAGATTGTCGCTCATCGTGGCCAGGGTGGCGTTGAAGGTGGGTACACCGTCATAAACCATAGGTATCTGTACGATTCCACGTGTGCGTGCGCTAGACTGAGAGGTGCCGAATCCCCAATCCTGATTGGGGGCGGGAGTACCAAAGCGGCTGGTGAAAGCCTGCTCGTAAGTGTTCTTGATGTTGCGTTCCATCGCGTCTGAGTCGAAGCATAGATCATGGGAACAGCTTGTGAACAAACCGCTGAACATCATAGCGGCGATTCCTGCGAAAAAGATTTTTTTCATTTTGACCAAAAAAGATATTAGTTGATAAATCGCTATAAAGGTAGTGAATAAATCTGAAAAACCAAACTTTTTCTATATTTTTTTCACGTTTGTAGATGATTTTAAGAAAAAGTTAAGGAAAAAGTGACCCCGTTGGGATTCAAACCCAAGACCTTCAGAACCGGAATCTGACGCTCTATTCAGCTAAGCTACGGGGCCGTACTTATGAAAAGCGAGTGCAAAGGTACGATAAAAAAGTGAATAGTGAATAGTGAAGAGTGAAGAATTAATTTCATTTAACGAATCGTGTATCCGTGCATTCTGTTAGTAGAAATCAAGAATTTGTGACGTTTTGCAAAAATAATCATCGATTTTCTTGCATTTTAATAATAAATGTGTATCTTTGCAGCCAAAAATAATCATAAACTTAGAAATGGGACAAGTAATCAAACCAGTGATGTACGAACCGCTGCTGGATATGAAGCAGACGGAACAAGGCATCAAACTTATCAAAGAATTCTTCCAGCAGAACCTCTCTACGGAGCTGCGTCTGCGTCGTGTGACGGCACCGCTGTTCGTGCTTAAGGGTCTGGGTATCAACGACGACCTGAACGGTGTGGAGCGTGCTGTGACCTTCCCCATCAAGGACCTGGGCGACGCCAAGGCAGAGGTGGTGCACTCGCTGGCGAAGTGGAAGAGACTGTCGCTGGCAGAGTATAAGATAGAACCGGGCTACGGTATCTATACCGACATGAACGCCATCCGCGCCGACGAGGAACTGGATAACCTGCACTCGCTCTACGTGGACCAGTGGGACTGGGAGGCTGTGATCAACCGCGAAGACCGTACGCTGGCCTTCCTGAAGAATATCGTGGAGCGCATCTACGCCGCCATCCGCAGGACGGAGTATCTGACCTGTGAGACCTATCCGCAGCTGAGGCCTTTCCTGCCGGAGAAAATCCACTTCATACACGCTGAGGAACTGTTGAAAATGTATCCCGACAAGACTCCGAAGGAGCGCGAGGATGCCATCTGCGAGGCTTATGGTGCCGTATTTATAATAGGTATAGGCGGTAAGCTGTCGAACGGTGAGAAGCACGACGGACGTGCACCGGACTATGACGACTGGAGCACTATCGCCGAAGATGGACGTGCCGGACTGAACGGTGACATCTTGATCTGGTATCCGGTGCTGGGACGCTCATTCGAGCTCTCGTCGATGGGTATCCGTGTGGACAAGGAGAGCCTGCTGCGCCAGTTGAAACTGGAGGGTAAGGAGGAACGTGAACAGCTTTACTTCCACCAGCAGCTGCTGAACGATAAGTTGCCGCTGTCAATCGGTGGCGGTATCGGACAGAGCCGTCTCTGTATGGTGCTGTTGCAGAAGGGTCACATCGGTGAGATCCAGGCCAGCATCTGGCCGGACGACATGCGCCAGCAGTGCAAGAAACTGGGCATGAACCTGATTTAAGTAAATGGTGAATAGTTGGCTTAGGCCAATTCGAGATCGAAGGCCTGCCGTAGAGCTTCTACGGCAGGATTTTTTTCGCGCATCTGCTCGAACTGCTCCCTGCGGGTGAGGATCTTCACCTCAGCGGGTTTCTCGCTGACAAGGATGGTGAGCGTCAGTTGACTGTTGTTCAGGTAGATCTGCAAGGTCTTGAGGATGCTCTTGAAAATGCGGTCGATATCCTGTTTGACAAGGGCATTGTCGACGGTGACTTCCACCGCAGTCCCCTCGGTGATGACGGGGGTCATGTTCTTCATACGGGCCGCGATGCCGCTGTGCTCCTGAGGCATGCGGTTGCACATCGAGAGCCACTGCAGCTCCAGGTCTTCCTGCGTAAAGGGCATATCAGTCCTGGGACGGTTGGAATTGTCGGCTGGAGTACCTGGGATGATGTTCATCTTGCCGGACTTCTTGTCGTTGTTGCGGAGGTTGCTCCAGGAGAAACCGAGGCCGCCAAGCTTGATGCCAGGTTTAGGGCTTGGAGCTTGGAGTGGAGAGTTCCCTACCGCTGTGGATTTTTCCTGCGGAGCGGAAGCGGGATGGGGGGATGCGACAGGCTTAGCCGCGGCTACCTGCGGGGCCGCTGTCTGGGGCTGAGTCGACTGTCGGATCAGATGCTTAAACAGGGATTTTAATCTTCTGGGGCTACGCCCCGCGCTGGCGCTGTCGTCGGCCTGCGTGATCTGCGCGATCTCGATGAGCGTCAGCTCTACAAGCAAACGCTTGTTGCTGGACTGACGGTAGTTGATGTCGCACTGGTTCATCAGCCGCAGGGCCTGATAGAGGAAACGGGTGTCGATTTTTTTTGCCTGTTCCTGATAGCGCTGGCGCTGTTGGTCGCTGACCTCGAGCAGGGGCAGCGTCTGCGGGTCCTTTGCCATCAGTACGTTACGTACATGCTTGGCCAGCCCCTGAATGAGCAGTCCACCGTCGAAACCTTTGTTGATGACACCGTTGAGCAGTACCATCACATCGCTCACCTTATTATTAATAGAGAGGTCGATAATCTGGAAGTAGTTCTCGGCATCGAGGACGTTCAGGTCTTCGATGACTTTCTGGTAGGTGATGTTCCCCTGACAGAAGGAGGCCGCCTGGTCGAAGATGGAGAGGGCATCGCGCATACCGCCGTCGGCCTTCTCGGCGATGACGGCGAGGGCCTCTTCCTCATAGGTGATACCCTCCTGTCCGGCCACATGCTTCAGGTGGTCGATGGTGTTGCGGACGGTCATGCGCTCGAAGTCGTAGATCTGACAACGGCTCAGGATCGTTGGTAGGATCTTGTGCTTCTCGGTGGTGGCGAGGATGAAGATGACGTGTGCGGGCGGCTCTTCGAGGGTCTTCAGGAAGGCGTTGAAGGCTGCGGTGGAGAGCATGTGCACCTCGTCGATAATGAAGACCTTGTAACGTCCGAGCTGCGGCGGGATGCGCGTCTGCTCCATCAGGGTCTTGATGTGCTCGACGGAGTTGTTTGATGCCGCGTCGAGCTCGAAGATGTTCAGCGAGCGTTGCTCATTGAACGACTGACAACTCTCACATTCATTACAGGCCTCGCCCTCTGCCGTAGGATTTTGGCAGTTGATGGCTTTGGCGAAGATACGGGCGCACGTGGTCTTTCCCACACCTCGGGGACCGCAGAAGAGGTAGGCGTGTGCAAGTTTTCCGCTCTTCACGGCATTCTTCAGCGTAGTGGTCAGCGCCGCTTGTCCTACGACGGTGTCGAAGGAAACAGGGCGATACTTTCGTGCCGAAACGATATATTCCATACGTGTTTTTAGAAATTATGGTGCAAAGATACAAAATAATTCATAATTTATAATTATTAATTCATAATTATTTTGTAATTTTGCAGACGAATATGGATGTATTAAGTAACATTAAGACATTGGCCTTGAAAGTGTGGCGCTCGCAGGCGCTGAAGTACACGGTGGTCGTGGTGCTGGGAGTCCTGATCGTAGGATTCCTCGATGAGAACAGTGTGATGAGTCATCTGAAGAACCAGCGTCGCATCGCTCTCTTGGAGGAGGAGATCGCCGAGTACAACGCCAACTTCGAGCGCGACCAGGCTCAGATTCGCGAACTGGACCGTAATCCGAAGGCAATGGAAAAGATAGCCCGTGAGCGCTACTTCATGAAGGCCGACGATGAGGACATCTTTGTGCTGAGCGATGACAACCGTGTCCCCCAACCGATAGTAAGCCATGAGACCGCTGAGTAAACTTCAGAACACGATCTTTTTGGTAGGCGGGCTGCTCATGGTCATCGGTGCGGGCTCGAGTCTGCTCATGTGGCGCTGGGCGCCCTACCTCTTTGCCGTCGGTGCCCTCGGCTTTGCCTCGATGCAGATGTTGCAGCGCTATGAGGGAAAAAATGTTACCATACGTCGTCTCAGACGGATGATGCTGATTAGCGATGTGCTCTTCTTGCTGGCGGCTCTGCTGATGTTCGCCAGTCAGGGGAACGTCTTCGGGTTGAGTCACATCACCTATGTACAATACATTTATAATAAGTGGGTCGTCGTGTTGCTTATCGCAGCCATCCTGCAACTGTATTCTTCGCACAGAATTGGTCACGAACTGCAGAAAGAACAATAAAAAAGACTAAAAGTTTGCGCAAATGTTTTAAAATGCGCAAATTTTTTTTTCTACTTCGTAAATACGTAGTACATTTGCAGGCGAAAACAATAAGTTATGAACAAAATAATATACGCATTAGTTGCTGCCGTTGTGCTGGCCTCGTGTGCTGAATCCTATAATATTCAGGGTTCATCGACCGTATCGTCGCTCGATGGAAGCAAACTCTATCTGAAGACCGTCAAGGACCAGGAACTGAAAAACCTAGATTCTTGCGACGTGGTTCATGGCAAGTTCCGCTTTGCAGGACTCTTGGACACCGTCCGTATGGCCAGTCTCTTTATGGACGATGAGAGCATTATGCCCATTGTCGTGGAGAAGGGCGAGATAGAGATCAGGATAGATAATACGAGCCAGAAAGTTAGCGGTACGCCGCTGAACGATAAACTCTATGACTTCATCACCCTGCACAACCAGCTGAACAACGAGATGAACGAACTCTCGCACAAACAGAGTCAGATGTTGCTGGAAGGTGAGGATGAAGAGACCATCAACCAGCAGCTGACCGTAGAGGCAGCGATTATCGCCCAGCGCGAGGACAGTCTGGTGACGAACTTCATCGTCGACAACTTCGACAATGTGCTGGGTCCCGGTGTGTTTATGATGATGACTGCTTCGTATCCTTATCCGGTATTGACACCACAGATAGAGGATATCATGAGCAAGGCCTCGAAGAAATTCAAGGACGATCCCTACGTGAAGGAGTACTATCGTGCGGCCAACGAGATTCAGGCCCGTGAGAACGGACTGGTGGACGATACGGGTGCCCAGCCTGCACCTCCCGCCGCTGTGACGCCCGCTCTGCCGGAGCTCCCCAAAGACTCGCTGCACGTGCCCCTGACTAATCTGCCGCAGAAATGAGGACCATCATTCAGGGCGGAACCATTGTCAACGAAGGAAAGGCTTTCGATGGTACTATCATCATCGAAGATGAGAAGATAAAGGAGATTGTTACAGGAAACGTTAATCCCGAAGTATCGACTGACACGGTCATAGATGCTTCGGGATGTTTTGTACTCCCAGGTGTCATCGACGATCATGTGCATTTCCGTGAGCCAGGTCTGACGGAGAAGGCCGACATCGAGAGTGAGAGCAAGGCTGCGGCCGCCGGCGGTGTGACAACCTATTTCGATATGCCGAATACCGTTCCGCAGACGACGACGCTGGAGGCACTTGAGGAGAAGTTTAGACTGGCTGCTGGGAAGAGTCATGTGAACTATAGTTTCTTCTTTGGGGCTACGAATGATAATGTGGCACTGTTCGACCAGCTCGATGAGCACCGTATTCCTGGTATTAAACTGTTTATGGGCAGTTCGACGGGAAATATGCTGGTGGATCGCAGAGCATCGCTGGAACGTATCTTCGCTTCTGCCCGTCTGCCGATCATGACGCATTGTGAAGATACGGAGATCATCAACCGTAATATGGCAGCAGCGAAACAGCAGTATGGCGAGGATCCGAAGGTGGAGCATCATCCGGAGATCCGCAGCGAGGAGGCCTGTTATGAGAGTACCCGTCTGGCTGTAGAACTGGCCAAGAAATACGATGCCCGTCTGCATGTTGCCCACCTCACCACCGCCAGAGAGCTTGAACTGTTTGATAAATGTTCAATGTTCAATGTTCAATGTTCAATGATAACCGCTGAGGCTACGGTGAGTCATCTCTATTTCTCCGACCGCGACTATGCTGCCCTGGGTACGCGTATCAAGTGTAATCCGGCGATAAAGACCGAACGCGACCGCGAGGCACTGCAACAGGCTGCCAACGATGGTCGGATTACTGTTGTCGGCACAGACCACGCGCCTCACTTGCTGTCGCAGAAAGAGGGCGGTTGTGCATGTGCGGCCAGCGGTATGCCAATGATTCAGTTCTCGCTCGTCACGATGCTGGAACTCGTAGACAAGGGCGTATTCTCGCTGGAACGTCTGGTGGAACTGATGTGCCACAACCCGGCCCGACTCTTCGAGGTGCGGCAGAGAGGTTTTATCCGCGAGGGTTATCAGGCAGATCTGGTGCTGGTGCGTCCTCATACGTCTTGGGTGTGCACCAAGGACGTTATCCTGAGCAAGTGCGGGTGGAGTCCGATGGAGGGACACATGTTCCTGTGGCGAGTAGAACAGACGCTCTGCAACGGACATACCGTTTACCGTAACGGTGAGGTAGACACAGACTATATCGGACAGCCTGTCATATTCAGATGAAGATTACCTACGAGATATCCCAAATCGTACCTTATATCAACTGGGTGTATTTCTATTATGCCTGGGGGATTCATAGCCGTCTTGAAGCAGAACAGCAGAAACTGCGTCAGGAGGCTGAGGAAGCGTTACAGCAGATAGAAGACCGATATCATACGTATGCGCTTTTTGAACTCTATGAGGCCTGTAGCGATGGGGATGATATTATGGTGTCCCGAGGTGTGGGGAGTGAGGCGTGTAGCGTGAGGATTCCCTGCCTGCGACAGCAGCAAGGTAATCCGCCCTTTTACTGCCTTTCAGACTTTATCAGTCCTCACTCTTCGAAACTCGGCGTCTTTGCAACCTCCGTGGATCATGGCTTTGAGACCGACTTTGATGCTGACCCCTATCAGAAAATGCTGATGCAGTTGTTGGCTGACCGTCTGGCAGAGGCTACGGCAGAAAGAATGCATGAGGAAGTGAGAAAACACTACTGGGGCTATGCACCAGACGAGAACCTCTCTATTGCTGAGATGCAGGTAGAGAAATTTCAGGGCATCCGTCCTGCGGTGGGCTATCCCTCGTTGCCGGATACCAGTCTGAACTTCGTCATCGACGAATTGTTGGATATGAAACAAATCGGCATCCGTCTGACGGAGAGTGGGGCGATGAAACCTCATGCCAGTGTATCGGGACTGATGATGGCACATCCCCAAGCGCAGTATTTTTCTTTAGGGAAGATTGGGGAAGACCAGCTTCATGATTATGCCCGTCGTCGGGGGCTGCCTGTAGAGGTGGTCAGAAAATTTCTCGCAGCCAATCTCTAACGTTTCAATTGGATCAGCACAATCTCACCAGGAGCATCGAAGCGGAAGGGAATCAGTCCGCCAAGACCTGCTGTGACGAAAAGCGACTGAGAGCCTTCGTGATACCAGCCGTTGAACTCTTTACCTGTGAGTGACATCGGACACCAGTCAAACAGCGCAAACTGCATCTTGTGGGTATGGCCTGAGAGCGTGAGTTGGGCGCGACCATCGGGGATAATCTTTCTGCGCCAAGAGGAGGGATCGTGTTCGAGAAGGATGGTGAAGCCTTGTGTGCCAGAGAGGGTTTTGCTGATATCACCCTTCTGGTGGAAATGCTTTCCGTCGCCGTCGTTTTCCATTCCTGCGATAACGAGATGATCCTTGCCGCGTTGGATCACCTTGTGGTCATTCAACAACACTGTCCATCCTAATTGTCGTTCCAGACTGATGATCTCTTTGCAGTTGGCAGCTTTCTCGGCATCGCTACACGATACGTATTGAGCATAGTCGTGATTGCCTAAGACAGAATAGATGCCGTCCTTCGCTTTCAGGGTCGAGAGAATGTCCATCTGTTTGTAGAGTTCCTTGGGCTGAAGATTCTGGAGGTCGCCAGTGAAGACAATCATATCGGGACGCAAGGCGTTGATGCTGTCGACGGCTCTTTGCAACATCCACTGCCGACTGCCTGTCAACGTGCCGACGTGGGCATCGGAGAACAATACGATCTTATAATTATTGAAGGCTGAGGGCAGGTCAGGGGAACTGTAGGTATGACGATTGACTTCCAACTTCTGGAAACCTACGAAAGAACCGTAGATGATGATATACCAGATGAGTGGAACGAGTATTGCACCGATAAGGTTGCCGTAGTTACGTTTACTACGAAACAGTTTGCAAGTTCCCAGACCTAGGATGGAAAAAAGTACATAAACCAGTTTGGGAATCGCGATGAGTCCCAACAGCAACAGGTATATATATAATATGGTGGGGTCGTCGGGGATAAAATCTTTCTCGTAAGTCAGTTTCACTGTCAGTGCCGTCAGCAGAATACTGGGCAACCAGTGCAGTAGTCGCTTACTTGTAGAGTATTTGTGACGCCAATAGTGCTGGTCGAGATACAGGTCGGGTATCAGGATCAGCAACAGGAAGAGATAAGGTGCTCGTGAAATCATTGGTCAGGGTTTTCAACAAATCCTTGATACTTCGGGTCGAGGGCCGACATGACAGAGTCGTAGGCCTGGCGCATTGTAGCATCGACATTCTCGGGTCCTTTGCCGATGGGGTAGATCGGCTCGTGGATAGTCAGGCGCAAGGGATGCCAGTCGACGAGATTAAGGAACCCCTTTGTACGCGGCAGGACATCGAAGGAGCCGTTGATGGTCAGGGGAACAACGGGTAACTGCAACTCATCAGCTAGGGCAAAGGCGCCTTTTCTGAACTTCCCCATGTGGCCGGTAAACGAACGGGCTCCTTCAGGGAAGACCGTCACAGAGTAACCCTCTTGCAGGATCTCACGGGCTGTATCGTAAGTCTTCTTGATGGCTTTGGGACCGCTCTTGTCGACGAAAATCTGGTGGGACTTCCTACAGGCATAGCCTAAGAAGGGAATCTTGCCTAACTGTTGCTTCATCATCCACTTGAAATTGCGTCCCAGATGGCCATAGATCAGGAAAATATCGAAGATGCCCTGATGATTTGCCACGAAGACATAACTCTGTTTCTTTTCCAAATTCTTCTCTCCTTCAACCTTTACTGGCAGCAGGAAAGCCTTGAGAATGATTTTTCCCCACCAATGGCCTGGAACATAACTCCAGAAATGGCCGTTGCCGATGGTTGTGCCAATACCTACCTCCAGAGCTGTGACAATCGTCCACAGCACCAATACGGGAAAAGCAATAAAGATCTGATAAACTTTATATAATAAGGAAATCATAATGTTTCTAATCAACTATATTCGGATATTTTCTCGTCATACCGTCCCAACGGAGACGCATCACACCGAAGAATGCCTCGCCGAAGATGCCACCAGACATCTTGCTGACGCCCTCGCGACGATTGACGAAGATAACACTTACCTCCTTGATCTTGAAACCAATTTTATAAGCAGTGTATTTCATCTCAATCTGGAAACCGTAGCCCTTGAAACGGATCTTTTCGAGTTCGATGGTCTTAAGCACACGACGCTTGTAGCACTTAAATCCCGCTGTAGTGTCGTGAACCTTGAAACCTGTGACAATGCGCACGTATTTCGAAGCGAAATAACTCATCAGTACACGCCCGATAGGCCAGTTGACGACATTTACCCCACTGACGTAACGGCTACCGATGGCCAGATCGTAGCCCTCGTCGTGACAGGCTGAATAGAGACGGGGCAGATCGTTGGGGTCGTGACTGAAATCGGCATCCATCTCGAAAATGTAGTCGTAGTTGTGTTCCAAAGCCCACTTGAAGCCCATGATATAGGCTGTACCCAGTCCCAGTTTACCGCTGCGTTCGAGGATAAACAACCGATCGCTGAATTCCTCAGACATCAGTCCTTTCACGATAGCTGCTGTACCATCAGGTGATCCGTCATCGATGACGAGAATATGGAAACACTTTTCCAAACCGAACACGGCTCGGATGATTTTCTCAATGTTTTCCTTTTCGTTATACGTTGGAATGATAACGATACTGTCGCTTGAATGCATATTCTGAGTTATTACGCTGCAAAGATACTATAAAAGTTAGGAAAAGTGAAAAGTGAAAAGTGAAAAGTATTGTCCTTTAACTCCCTTTAACTCCTTTGACTCCCTTAACTCCTTCTTTTTTTGTACCTTTGCACACAATTTCGAATGAATATACAGGAATTAGAGAAATTATATGCACAGTTGCCGCAGGTGTCGGCACTGGCGAATGAGTTGGGGAAATCTTCGGTTCGGACAGTTTTCCTCGATGGCTTATTGGGTTCCAGTGCCCCGATGCTCTTCGGAAGTTTGGCTTTGAAGTGTAAGACGCGACTGTTGTTTATCCTCCAGGATGCTGAGGAGGCGGGGTATTTCTATCACGACCTGACACAGCTGATGGGTACTCAGGACGTTCTGTTCTTCCCGTCAAGCTACCGTCGTGCCATAAAATATGCCCAGCGTGATTCTGCTAACGAGATCCTCCGCACAGAAGTCCTCGCCAGACTCTCAGCTCTCAACTCTCAACTCTACATCGTCACCTATCCCGAGGCGCTGGCTGAGATGGTGGTGTCGAAGAAGACGCTGGACACGAGGACGCTGACGCTGGAGAAAGACCAGACCATCTCTGTCTCGGATATTGCGAAGACCTTGCATGAATTTGGCTTTAGAGAGGTCGATTACGTGTATGAACCTGGACAGTTCGCCCTACGTGGCTCTATTCTTGACGTCTATTCCTATAGTTGTGAATTTCCCTATCGTGTCGATTTCTTTGGTGATGACATCGACTCCATTCGTACGTTTGAGGTGGAGGATCAGTTGTCGAAGGAACAGCGGGATAGGGTAGAGATCGTACCTGAGCTGGCTATGGCAGAGGATAAGGTCTCGTTTATGTCGTTTGTTCCCGAGGATGTCGTACTGGTGACGAAGGACTATTTCTATGTTCGTGATGCTATCGATCGCGTTTACGAGGAGGGCTTCTCCTCGCAGGCTAGGATGGAACAATTGGAGCAGGCCACCGAGATGGAACAGAAGGAGATTGAACAGCAGATGCGCAAGGAGTCGCAGCTGATCACAGGGACGCAGTTTATGTCTGATGCTCAGAATTTCCGCCGGATCGAATTCGGTCACCGCCCCTCAACGCTCAGCTCTCAATTCTCAACTCTCAACTTTCACATCACTGTTCAGCCGCTCTTTCATAAAAATTTCGACCTGCTGACAAAGTCTTTCGAGGATTATCTGCTGCAGGGCTACCAGATTTTTGTTTTGGCAGACAGTCAGAAACAAAACGAACGACTGAAGGATATCTTTGCCGAGAAGGCTAAAGATATTGTCTTTACTCCTGTGGAAAAGACGCTCCATGAGGGCTTTGCCGATGATGACCTGCGCATCTGCGTCTTTACCGACCATCAGATCTTTGACCGTTTCCACAAGTATAACCTCAAGAGTGACAAGGCTCGTAGCGGTAAGATGGCACTCACGCTGAAGGAAATCCAACAGTTTGAGATTGGTGATTTCGTAGTGCATGTCGATCACGGCGTGGGTAAGTTCGGTGGACTGGTTCGGATGCCGGTCAAGAATGCTGCTGGGGAAGATGTCTATCAGGAAATGATAAAGATCCTCTATCAGCATGGAGACTCCATCTACGTCTCGATACATTCACTCTATAAAGTGTCGAAATACCGTTCGCAGGATGGCGGCGAGGGGCCTCGTCTGTCCACACTCGGCACAGGACAGTGGGAGAAACTTAAGGAGCGTACCAAGAAACATATCAAGGACATTGCCCGCGACCTGATCAAACTCTATGCGAAGCGTCGTCGTGAGAAAGGCTTTGCCTTCAGCCACGACAGTTATCTGCAACATGAACTTGAGGCCAGTTTCCTTTATGAGGATACGCCTGACCAGTTGAAAGCCACGCAAGACGTGAAGGCGGATATGGAGATGGCTAAGCCGATGGACCGTCTGGTCTGTGGCGATGTGGGTTTTGGTAAGACTGAAGTGGCCGTGCGTGCAGCCTTTAAGGCGGCTACTGATGGTAAGCAGGTGGCAGTGCTCGTGCCTACAACCGTATTGGCCTATCAGCATTTTCGCACTTTCTCCAGTCGTATGAAGGATATGCCGGTACGGGTAGATTATCTGACGCGGGCCCGTACAACTAAACAGACTACTGAGTTGTTGAAGGATTTGGCAGAAGGTAAGATTGATATTATCATCGGTACACATAAACTGATCGGTAAGACGGTGAAATTTAAGGATCTCGGTCTGCTGATTATTGATGAGGAACAGAAATTCGGTGTCTCTACGAAGGAAAAACTGCGTCAGATGAAATCGAATGTGGATACTCTGACGATGTCTGCAACCCCAATTCCCCGTACGCTTCAGTTCTCACTCGTCGGAGCTCGCGACCTAAGTGTGATACAGACACCACCGCCTAATCGCTATCCTATTCAGACGGAGATACATACCTTTGGCGCGGAGATTATCGCTGATGCCATCAATTTCGAGATGTCGCGTAACGGACAGGTCTATTTCGTCAATAACCGCATCAGTGACCTCACCCATATCGCTGAGATGATCCACAAATATATCCCTGATGCCCGTATTGCCATTGGTCATGGGCAGATGAAGCCCGAGGAACTTGAGAAAATTGTGCTCGACTTCTCCAATTACGATTACGACGTGCTGCTTTCTACAACCATCGTGGAGAATGGTATCGATATCCCCAATGCCAATACGATTATCATCAATGGGGCTCATAACTTTGGACTCTCAGACTTGCATCAGATGCGAGGTCGTGTGGGACGCGGCAACCGCAAGGCCTTCTGTTATCTGCTTGCACCACCGTTGGCGGCACTTCCTCCTGAGTCACGTAGAAGACTTGAGGCACTCGAGAACTTCTCTGACCTTGGATCTGGCATCAATATCGCCATGCAGGATCTCGATATTCGAGGTGCCGGCAATCTTCTGGGGTCCGAACAATCGGGTTTCATCTCCGACCTCGGTTATGAAACCTATCAGAAGATTCTCAATCAGGCGATGACGGAACTTAGAAATGAAAGCGTAGAGTTCTTGCGTCCCTCCGGTAGCAAGCCAGCAGAGTTGGAGCGCACTACCGCTGAAGATGGTAGCGCAAAAGGGGCTGCGGTTGCAAACTCTCAACTCTCAACTCTCAGTTCTCAACTCTCCTTTGTCGATGATTGTGCCCTCGAATCCGATATCGAGATGTACTTCCCCGATCAGTATGTCCCCAGCGACTCGGAACGTATGCTGCTTTACCGTGAACTCGACAACCTCGCCAACAGCCATCACCTCGAAAACGATCTGGAGGCCTATCGCAAACGGCTGGTTGACCGTTTCGGCGTGATTCCAAAGGTGGCAGAGGAATTGATTAATGTCGTTCCTCTTCGTGTGCTGGGCAAACAGATGGGTATTGAGAAGATTATGCTGAAGCAGCAGAAGATGTACCTCTACTTCGTCAGTAATCCGGATAGCCTCTATTATCAGAGTGAGGCTTTTGGCAGCATCCTCAATTACGTATCGAAACATCCTCGGCAGTGCAATTTCCGCGAGGCGAATGGAAAGCGTTCTGTCGTGATAGCTTCTGTGGCTTCCGTGACGGAATCTCTGACAATCTGTCGTGCAATTGTGACAGATTGACAGAATAATTTTCTCTGGCATTCTTATTGCTTTACCCCTAGTGAGAGCCGAAGGGTAATCGTTAAAATAGTTAACATGTTTAATTTATAAAAATAGAATTAGGAGGTAAAGATTATGATGCCAGTAATGAGAAGTAACAGTTGGATTCCTAGTGTGTTCAATGATCTGTTTGATACGGACTTTATGCCGAAGGCAAACTGCACGGCTCCAGCTATCAATGTGAAAGAAAGTGACAAAGCCTATACCGTTGAGTTGGCTGCACCGGGCATGAAGAAGGAGGACTTCAACGTTCATATCAATGATGAGGGCAACCTGATTATCAAGATGGAGAGCAAGCAGGAGAAGAAAGACGAGGACAAGAACACTCGCTACCTGCGTCGTGAGTTCTCTTACTCAAAGTTCGAGCAGACACTGATTCTGCCGGATGATGTGAAGAAGGAAGATATCTCCGCTAAGGTTGAACACGGTGTCCTCACCGTCGAACTTCCCAAAGTCATTGAAGAGAAAGTAAAGGTATCACGCCAGATTGATATCGCATAAGTTGTTTTAGATTTGTGGTTAAAAACGAAGCCCCGCCAATCGGCGAGACTTCATTGATTATTACTGTTTGTCGAGTTCTGCGAGGTTTTCTGCAATCATCTCGTCGGTAACTGTGTAGTTCTGTAGGTCGCCCTTGATGAATGCCTCGTACGACGGCATATCGATGAGTCCATGACCGGAGAGGTTGAAGAGGATGACTTTCTCTTCGCCTGTCTCTTTGCATTTTTTTGCCTCACGGATAGTTGCGGCAATGGCATGGGTGCTCTCAGGTGCGGGGATGATGCCCTCGGTACGGGCGAAGAGCATACCTGCCTCGAAAGTCTCAAGCTGAGGAATGTCGACACCATGCATGTAGCCGTCCTTGATAAGTTGCGAGATAATCATGCCAGCACCATGATAGCGCAGACCACCGGCATGGATGTTAGAGGGCTTGAAGTTATGCCCCAGGGTGTACATCGGCAGCAGTGGGGTATAACCGGCCTCGTCACCGAAGTCGTAGCGGAACTGACCGCGTGTCAGCTTCGGACAGCTGTCGGGCTCTGCAGCAATGAACTCCGTATGGCGCTCGCCGCTCAGGTTGTGACGCATGAAGGGGAATGAGATACCACCGAAGTTGGAACCACCACCGAAGCAGCCAATCACGATGTCGGGATATTCGCCGGCCATCTGCATCTGCTTCTCGGCTTCCAGACCGATGATAGTTTGGTGGAGACCTACGTGATTCAGCACAGAACCCAGTGTGTATTTACAATTAGGTGTCGTCGTAGCCAACTCAACAGCCTCAGAGATAGCGGTGCCAAGAGAACCTGAGTGGGTGGGATCCTTTGTCAGGATGTCCTTGCCAGCACGGGTCGACATCGATGGAGAACCGGTAACCACAGCACCAAAGGTGCGCATAATCGAAGAACGATAAGGCTTCTGTTGCATGGTAATCTTCACCTGATAGACAGCGCAGTCGAGTCCGTAGATTTTGGCAGCATACGAAAGGGCAGCACCCCACTGACCAGCACCGGTCTCAGTGGTGACGTTCTTCGTGCCTTCCTGCTTGGCATAATAGCATTGTGGAAGAGCCGAGTTGATTTTGTGTGAACCTAAGGGGTTGGTTGACTCGTTCTTGAAATAGATGTGGGCAGGGGTACCCAGTGCCTCTTCAAGGGCATAGGCACGTACCAACGGGGTAGAACGATAGTACTTGTATTTCTCGAGCACGTCCTCAGGAATGTCTATCCAACGGTGTTCAGTGTCCAGTTCCTGCACACAGCACTCTCTTGGGAAGATGTGTGCAAGGTCATCAACGCCAAGGGGCTGTTTGGTAGCAGGGTGGATAGGTGGCATGGGTTTATTGGGCATGTCGGCCTGAATGTTGTACCACTGTGTAGGAATCTCACTCTCCTGAAGGAGGAATTTTTTCTGTTTAGCCATAATGTTAAGTTTTGGGGATTAAGATATCCGCCTGCAAAGGTACAACTTTTTATGGAGTTAAAGGAGTTAAAGGAGTTAAAGGGAGTTAAAAGGTATTACTTTTTTGTGTGAGGCTCTCCATGAATTCCTTGGGTTGGATGCCAAAATATCTCTTGAAACAGGTAGAGAAGTATTTGGGGTCCTGGAACCCTACCTTGTATGCAAGGTCGCTGACGCGCATGTTGGGGTCTTTTTCCGCTAGTCGGTGTGCCTCTTTCATACGGACGTCGCGGATGAAGGTGGTGACATTCATACCGGTGATGGCACGAAGCTTATTGTAAAGGGTCGATGAACTGGCACCCATGTCAGCGGCAAAGGCTTTACGATCGTATTCGCTGTCCTCAAGATGCTCATGGACGCAGTTGAGGGCCTTTTCCAGAAAAAGTTGTTCTGGAGTTAGGACGATTTCCTGATTGTCACCATTGTCCTGACCTGTTCTCTGGTTATAGTCTTGTAAAGTACGTCTGCGATTCTCAATGATGTTGTCGATATGTAGTTTCAACTCGCTTAGACGAAATGGTTTGTTAAGATAATCGTCGGCACCGATCTTAAGCATTTCCTCCTCGTCTTCTTTCTGAGTCTTGGCTGTCAATAAGATGATGGGAAGTTTGCTGAAGTTGGGACTTTCCTTGAGTTTACGAGTCAGCTCGAAACCGTCCATCTCCGGCATCATCACATCAGAAACGATGAGGTCGAGTGGTGTCTTGTGGACAATCTTGAGGGCTTCCTTGCCGTTTTGGGCTAACAGGACGTGGTAATGGTTCTTCAGCATGTTATGCATCAGCATGAGTAGTTCCGGACTGTCCTCTACAATCAGAATGCGGTAGGCATCGTCGACCAATAATCCGCTGGTGTTTGTTTCGACATTAATGTCTGGAGCTTTCAATGTGATACCTGTAATGACTTCATTGGGGATGGTCAGACTGATTTTGTGCTTCTCATCAATCTGATTGGCCTTGAAGGATTCCTTGGTAATAGGAATGCTGATGGTGAAGGTGGTTCCAATACCTTCTTTACTTTCACAACTGATGGAACCTTTATGCAGGTGTATAAGGTCTCGTGTCAAGGCCAGACCGAGTCCAGTGCCGATGGTCTTGTGCTGACGGTGTTCGTCGTCGTAGAAACGCTGGAAGATTTTTTTTATCTTTTCCTTGGGAATGCCACAGCCTGTATCGCGTACCTCTATATATAATACGTCATAATTACGACTGGTCCAGGCGCGGAGGTTTACTTCGCCTTCGTCGGTGAATTTGGCCGCATTCGACAGTAGGTTGTAGATAATCTTGTCTAACTTGTCGGTGTCTATCCAGCCCATCATGCTTTGCGGAATGCATTCGATGGAAAATCTTAAGTGCTTCTTGTCTATGAGTGGTTTTAAACAAAGGGCTGTGTTGTAAATGTATTGCATGACATCACCTTGGGCAACCACGAGTTTCAGCTCGTGAGTCTGTGACTTGCTGGTTTCATGGATTTGTTGGAGAAGATGGACCATGCGGTGGATGTTAAATTGCATAAGATCATACTCTTTGTCATGTTGAGGCGCTTCTTCACGTAACAGATCCACTGAGGCAGATATGACGGTAAGTGGCGTCAATAATTCATGGGCGATATTGGTAAAGATTTGGGCCATTTGCTGTCGTTGTCTGACACGAATATTGTGTCTATAGACCTCTCTTCCAAGGAAGAAAGCTGCTGCCATGATGGCTAAAAAGCCTATAATCAGTAATAATAGTAGGTCCATTTCGACTGTTTTTGATGGCACAAAGGTAAAAAAAATAATTGTATTTCCAACTTTTTTCGAGAAAAAGATGCATTTATAAGTCTAAAAAAGTAGAAATTCTGTGAATTTAGGTCGAAAATCCGTTAGATAACGAATTTTAAACCTCAAATAATTATTAATCGACCTATATATTGATGAATTAGTCTATCTTTGCAGCAGAAAAAGATTTTTAATGGTTAAGGTTTATGGTTGATTAATTTAGTTTTTTAAAGTTAACAAGGAAAAGGCTCGTTGTGAAACGGGCCTTTTCTTTTTGTATGATGCGTAATATTTTATCGATTAAGAAGGAAACGTTCCGCTTCGATGGCGGCCTGACAACCGGACCCAGCAGCAGAGATGGCTTGTCGGTAGATGGGGTCGGCACAATCACCGGCTACGAATATCCCTGGGATTTTTGTCCTGGGTGTGCCGTTAATCTTCTTGAGGTAACCTGTCTCGTCTGTATCAAGCCATTCCTTGAAGATGTCCGTATTTGGCTTATGACCGATAGCGAGGAAGAAACCGTCGATGGCTATATCGACCAACTCTTCATCAGGTTCGCCCTTACGCTTGACGAGGTGGGCGCCTTCAACACCGTTCTCACCATATAAACCAACGGTGTTGTGCTCGAAAAGAATCTCGATATTTTCTGTTTCACGTACGCGTTGCTGCATAACCTGAGATGCACGAAGGAAGGGCTTGCGGACAATGAGATAGACCTTCTTGGCGAGTCCAGACAGATAGAGCGCATCTTCACATGCTGTGTCACCACCACCCACAACAGCCACGGTCTTCTTGCGGTAGAAGAAACCGTCACAGGTAGCACAGGCTGAAACGCCTTGTCCATTGTACTTCCGTTCGTCATCAAGACCAAGATATTTTGCTGAGGCTCCTGTAGCAATGATTACGGTATCGGCAACGATTTCAGTGCCGTCTTCGGCAGTACAGATATAAGGTGATTTGGTGAAATCAACCTTTACGATCTCACCATCACGGATGTCGGTCCCGAAGCGTTCTGCTTGTTCACGGAGGTCCATCATCATCTGATTGCCATCAACACCCTGAGGGTAGCCTGGGAAGTTCTCCACTTCTGTGGTCTGCGTCAACTGACCACCAGGTTGCATACCACTATACTCTATAGGACTCAGGTTAGCGCGGCTAGCATAAATGGCAGCGGTATACCCTGCGGGTCCGCTGCCTATAATCAAACATTTGGTCTTTTCCATATTAATGTAACAGTTGCTCAATCTGAGCAGCGATGTTTTCAATCTTCTCTGTAGGTTCGAAACGGGCGACAACCTGTCCTTTCTTGTTGATAAGGAATTTGGTAAAATTCCATTTGATGTCAGGTTTCTGCTTGTAGTCTGGGTCAGATTTCGTCAACATATCGTCGAGGATATGGGCAATTGGGTGATCCATGTCCCAACCAGCAAAACCTTTCTCATTCTGGAGAAATATGTAAAGGGGGTCGGCATCGTCACCATTGACCTTAATCTTCTTGAAGCGCGGGAATTCTGTGCCGAAATTCAGTTTGCAGAATTCATGGATGCTGTCGTCTGTGCCTGGAGCCTGCTGTCCGAACTGGTTACAGGGGAAATCGAGGATCTCGAAACCCTGGGCGTGATACTTCTCGTAGAGTTTCTCCAGTTCGTCGTATTGAGGGGTGAATCCACATTTGGTTGCTGTATTTACAATCAGCAACACCTCATTGGCGTATTCTTTCAAAGATACGTCCTTACCTTTTCTGTCTTTGACAGAGAAATCATAAATGGTTTTCATTTGCTATTTTACTAAATGTGTAGTTTCTACGCTACAAAGATAACTATTTTTTCGTGAATAGTGAATAGTGAATGGTGAATACTTGTTGTGTCTTCGTATTTTTTAACTTTTCTTTCTTCATTCTTCATTCTTCACTCTTCACTTCTATTTCAGTCCCCATGCACTCTTGATGTTTTCAACGCCAAGAGTCTCTATGTGTTCCTCTGTCTCGTCATCAAGGTTACAGAAGAAATCAATGTTTGTTAGAGTTTCCAGTTCACGGATACTGACCACATAAGGACTGAGCATGTAGTCGCCTTTGGCATCTTTTGTATAGTCGGAGTCTTTGTCTTTATGCTCAATCCAGAAGCCGAGAGCTTTGTAGCCGCTACTGTTTTTGCAGAGTATGGCCATAAAGAAATATTTCGGAATAATCATTTTTTTCTGCACATAGCCGCGTATCTGGTCATCGCGGTCGATAGTTCCTCCCTTGCAGACATATAGTGTATCGCGAAAAGAGCCTCGGTTCCAGTTCCTTACCTGTTGTTCCATAGCTGACCAGACACCGGCATTGAAGACATTTCGCTGCGGTTGCATGTTGGTGAGGAAGAATGTCTGGCGGTTAGCCTCCTTCGAATACTGGCGGTCGGCAGAAGGACAGATATGTCCATGATCATATCCGGAACTCCAGAAAAGGTCTAGGGGCGTACCATCGGCAGTTGTGAAGTAGTTGCTGTGGTCAAGATCCTCGTCGAAGGGATAACCTTCCTGGTAGCGGCCAACGTTGCCTCCGGAGTTACCGCTGTGCATTTGGTAACACGACCATCGCTGAGACTTTTTGATGCAATCCCATTCGGTTGAGAAGTTTACACCGTACTTGTCGTTGGTTTTGTGGATGAGCACAATGCTATTTCCGCCTTTCAGCTTGGGAAATTCCAGCCGTGAGGCCTCAGGATAAACGCTGGTGAGGTTTCTGTTTTTGTTTTCTGCAAGACCTTTCATCTTGACGTCATTCTCGTCCTTACTGCACGAGCAGAATATGAGGATGACAGATAGGAAAGTCAGTGATAATAGTTTTAGTGGTCTCATAAGTGTTGGTTTAACTAAAAAAGGTGCGGCCAGGCATATGCAACTACCATGGACGCACCTTTTATAAATGTTGCGGTTATAATCTTACTTCTTCGCAGCCTTACCGTAGCGGCTCATGAACTTATCAACACGACCTGCGGTGTCAACGAGCTTGCTCTTACCAGTATAGAACGGGTGAGAGGTGCTAGAGATTTCGACTTTTACCACT
>JAEEGK010005900.1_pt1 | contig 29581 bp, 24 predicted proteins | sample 8958771 | NCBI WGS metagenome assembly JAEEGK01 (sample SAMN16246547, study PRJNA631951) | gut metagenome | biome: gut microbiome; feature: rumen; material: SC-attached | host: Bos | place: Iran: Karaj | collected 2018-10 | reverse complement strand
GGATATGTACCTTCACATCTTTGGTTATAACAATAAAACCATCTCTGATTTTTACTGACTGATAATCAAAATATAATGGATTCAGTGTATCTTTATACTTTGGAAGTCTCGGCTCTCCCTTATACTTGGACGGATTGACTTTATAGTCCTTAACGGACTTGAAGTATGATTTATAGTTATTACACAGATGAATCAAAATCATCTGCGAAAGTTTAGCCTTGCACAGATTTCGGTAATTGTTAAATTCCTGCTCGTAATTCCTCAGAATTCTGTTTAATTCGGTCTGACTTATAAAGTTCTTATGCTCTTTATAATGATTGTTTATCACGTATCTGCCCTGATTATACAAGTGTCTGGAATAAAGAAACTGCTCTTCAAACCATTCTGTTTTATCTATGTAGAAGCATGCGCATAAAATCATCGTAAAAGCTCTTTGTTTGGATATATATTTAATATATGACTGATTATAGCATTACATATTCATAATTCAATTATTATTAATAATATGCACGTAAATTATTCAAATATGTCAATTTTAAAATTCAAATAACAAGTAATATTTTGGAATTTAAAGTCCGTTTGATGAATAGATTATTGGTAACAAGGATATAATCAATACATAATTACAACAGAGCCTCTTTTATTAATCTCATGTCGATAAATCTCCTGCTGTTACTATTTAGTATGATAACGGCCTATTACGAATTTTTCGATTTTTTTTAATTTCTCGAAATAGAATTATATTCATTAGTAGTATATGTATTTTCCCCATCTGATATTCGATTCTCTGCAAATAAGCTCTTAACGATTTATCTGAAACTTTCTAAACTTTAACCAACTATTTATAATTCCCATAAAAAGTCTGTTCTGTTGTAACCGAATTTGCCCCTATAACGAATGAAACACTTCAATCACCTTGATTTTACTTGATATATTTTTGAAACCACTATTCTTACCGTTCAATGGAAAGTATTGAGGATTATTGTTTCGATACATCGAAAAAAGGATTGAGCGATCAGAGAACTCCATATACAAGGAGCAAACAGGTTTAGTGTACTTTTTGCAATGTTTGCAGCTCTAATACTTCGTAGAATCTCTCGCCCCAGGATTTGGGAGTACATTAAAAAGGATGGACTTTATGATGAGGCGGCAATAAGAGAACCGGAAAGTATCACCTTTTACAAAGATCAGATGTGAGTCGTCTTGAGGATGATCTAAAATTAAGAAATGACGCAGAAGTAACCCTTCTACGTTTAAGCAGAGTGTTCGTAAAGGTAAAAATCTAAACTAACTGATCCGGCTTTATTCATCTCTTACGGATGTACGGACAAGAACAGTTTAACATCTGTCTATATACTACACATCATAGAGTTCAAATTCGGAATTGCTCAAATATTAGAAAACAAGTTCAACCTTATGAGCGATCGCAGTTTCCTGCGGGAACAGTACCAGTTCAGGAAAGATGAATCTTCATTTTTCAAGCAACTCCTCCATGGTGCATCCTAGAGTCCTTGAAATCCGGTAAAGAGTTTCTGCACCTGCTTTATTGATGTTCTTCCTTCGCTGTTCGTACATCTGAATAGAGCGAAGCATTACGCCGGAACGTTCAGCCAGTTCCGCCTGAGATAAACCATAGGCGGTGCGGAATCGTTTCAGATTTGTCTCAACAAAATATTCCCGCATTTTTTCTTCTGCGATCTCAACAAATTTTGTAATGTCAGCCTCATGAAGACGGTCATACATTGTTCGTAGATCTTCAAAGGACAGCACTTGGAATAGATCTCTGTAGTTTCTTGTTGAATACCACTGGTAGTAACAAACCGCCCAGCCTATCCAGTATTCAGGTGAACGTACGGAACTGTACTTAAGTTTCTCTTCAGGCTGTCTGCCGGTAGTTTCAGTAATAACATCAATCGCTATTTCTATTCCGCTTTTTCCTACCAGAAATTGAGGCTCTGCGTTTTCCATTCGCCGGCAGATTGAACTGGAGACGAAGAGTTTAATAAAATCCGAACCGGGAATATCGCATCCATTAATCGCATAATCGAATGCATCCCCCATGGCAGACTGAGCCTTACTCAGATAGATTTCTCGGTATGCGCGGATCATCATTTGAAATATCTCCTCTGATCAGATCTTGAATATACAGGCCGTCCGTTTCCTCCTCCAACAGATCCAGATATGACTGTCCCGCCTCCTCATCACGGGATTTGCGTTGAATCCAGAACAAATCCTGAGCTGCAGGTTCAAAACCATCGAATTTAATTTTGGAAAAAGCAAACTTTGATTTAAGAACAATCTGTTCACCCAGTTTTCCCAACCTCATTGCTCTGGCAAGTTGTTCTACCGTAATTGCATTGTTCAGAAAACTCTCGGCAAAATCAAAATATGAGTCATCGGCCCTATAGCCGATGATCAAATCGTATGAATTGAGATTGATGCTAAAATGTTCAATCAGATACTGTCTTGCACGCCTTGCTACCGGAGTCTTTATACTGAAAAGACGGTGTTCTACAAGAACTGCCATCCAATTAAGGATTGTATAGGATGGAGAGTTTAAATTCAGAATATTAAGAAACTCAGTATCCAGGGTGTATCTGCTTGCAAAACCATCGTGTAGTGATGAAACAGCCCACTGCTTTGCAAGCTCAGCACTTCGGGTACAGTAGAAACCGAGACCGAAATCGTTGTGCTTACGACCCAATCCGAAAGTCGGAACTTCAACAATCTGATGAGAACCATGATACACAGTAATTACTCGATCCATTACTAAATCCTCCACTAATTAATTATATCACCATAGTGTCATAAACCATATCAAAAGTTTCACTTAATTCGTTTCAGTAAAATTGAATGGAGTGTAAATATATGAAACGGTATCACAGCCAAGTTGTGATCACTACATAGTTACAGAACACCGAAACTTCATCGCTGATTGATGACAACTTTAAAGGTTGCCTGCCATCTACAGAAGAAATTGAAAACGGTCTAACCTCGATGGATGATCACACAGTTCAACTGTAGCAATTCCCCAATTATTCCAATTACGGTTGATCCTGTAATCTAGGAATGACAGCTACCAGTAAGTTCACTTCGTCCACAACCTGTGAACGAGCCCGAAACATACAGCCGCAAAAGAAAAAGCAGAAATTCCTGTAATATTTACAGAAATTTCTGCCTTGTTTAATCGTTCAAGCAGTAAAACTAGTCTTTAAACTTCTTAAACAGCAGTGAACTGTTTGTACCGCCGAAACCGAAGGAATTAGACAGAGCATATTCGATATCAACATGTCGGGTTCCGTTCTGACACAAATCAAGATCTGCGCATTCAGGTTCAACATTCTCAATATTGATTGTAGGCGGAATATCACCGGTCTGAACAGCAAGAATTGAGAAGATGGCTTCAATGGCACCGGCTGCACCGAGCAGATGACCGGTCATAGATTTGGTTGAGTTAACCATAATCTTCGGAGTACGTTCACCGAAGACCTTCCTAACTGCTCTGATTTCAGCAAGATCACCCAGGTGGGTTGAAGTGCCGTGAGCATTGATATAGTCTACCTGTTCAGGTTTAACATTTCCGTTTCTCAGAGCATTCTGCATAGACAGAGCTGCACCTGAACCGTCCTCAGGAGGAGCAGTCATATGGTGTGCATCACCGCTCATACCGAAACCGGCAAATTCAGCATAAATTTTTGCACCGCGTTTCTTTGCATGTTCATATTCTTCAAGAACCACGATACCGGAACCGTCGCCGAGTACAAATCCGTCGCGATCAACATCCCACGGACGGCTTGCCTTTTCAGGTTCGTCATTGCGGGTTGAAAGTGCCTTGAGAGCGCAGAAACCGCCGATCCCCATAGGAACGGAGGCTCTTTCCGCACCACCTGCAACCATCACTTCGGCATCCCCGGCCTGAATCATTCTGGCGGCAAAACCGATGGAATGAGTACCGGTGGAACATGCTGTTGCCAGAGCAACACTTGGTCCCTTAAGCTTGTGGAGAATGGAAACATGACCTGCTGCCATGTTGATAATGGTGGAAGGAACAAAGAACGGGGAAATCTTACGCGGGCCGCCTTTGAAATATGAATCATGGTTAGCACTGATCAGACCGAGACCGCCGATTCCGGAACCGATTGAGGTACCGATGCGGGGGGCATTCTCTTCGGTAACTTCAAGATTTGCATCTTTAACTGCCTGAGCAGCAGCTGCAATAGCGTACTGAATAAATGTATCCATCTTGCGGGCATCTTTTTTTCCGATACCGTATGCTTCAGGATCGAAGCCTTTCACCAGGCCGGCAATTTTTGAAGGAAAATCTGTAGTGTCATATTCCTCGATCGGAGAAATACCACTTTTTCCTGCCAGGATGTTCTTCCAGGCCTCTTCCACGGAATTGCCAACCGGGGAAATTATACCAAGTCCGGTAACCACGACTCTGCGTTCTGCCACCTTAACCTCCATTGTACTTTAAAAAATAGAGCGACAATAATATGTCGCTCCAGGCAAATAATCTATTCTGTTTTCATACAAACTAAATTTTGATTCAGTATATTCACTCGATGTACCAATTCAAATATCAGTTTATGCCAACATGTACAAGACTAAGCTTTGTGTGAATTAATGTAATCAACAGCAGCCTGTACTGTAGTAATCTTTTCAGCATCATCATCTGGAATATCAATTCCGAATTCTTCTTCGAGACGCATAATCAGTTCAACTGCATCCAGAGAATCTGCACCCAAGTCATCAACAAATGAAGATTCAATAGTTACACTTTCGATGTCACGATCTAACTGCTCAGCCACTATAGTCTTTACTTGTTCAACGATATCACTCATGATCTATTTTTTCCTTAAAAATTACACTTTACGTGCTTACAAACTTCCCTAAAGGGGTTAAATAATAATGCTTTATTATAACATTATCAGCGCTTTTTTGTAGTACTTTTTTTATTTAATTCCCGATAGTTGCGGGGACTTCACAAAATCAGATCTGCACCGCTGACGGCGCAGATCCGCGCAACGGTCTGCTCTGCGGCGGACTAAACCATGCTCATACCGCCGTTGACATTGATGGTTTCACCGGTAATGTAGCCGGCGGCATCAGATGCCAGGAACAGTACTGCATTGGCTATATCCTCAGGAGCACCGAGACGTCCCATAGGTACACCGGAGAGAATTTTCTCCTTTTCATTTTCAGGCAGAGAACTGGTCATATCAGTGGCGATAAATCCCGGAGCCACAGCATTGACAGTAACACCGCGGCTTGCAACCTCACGGGCAAGAGACTTGGTAAAACCGATAATACCGGCCTTGGCGGCGGCATAGTTGGTCTGTCCGGCATTTCCGATCACGCCCACCACGGAGCTGATGGAAATAATTCTTCCGCTGCGTTTTTTCATCATGGTTCTGATCACAGCCTTGGACATACGGTATACAGAGGTGAGGTTGGTGGTAAGAATTGCATTCCAGTCCTCATCGCTCATTCGCATGAACAGTCCGTCACGGGTGATACCGGCATTGTTAACCAGCACGTCAACATCAGCACCGAAGGTTTCCTTGATGGATGCAAACAGCGCATCAACGGAAGCCTGATCAGCCACATCAAGAACCCGGCCGCAGCCGTTTTCACCAAGATATTCACTGATGGCGTCGGCACCTTTCTGAGAGGTGGCTGTTCCCACAACCTTTGCACCGTGAGCTGCGAAAGCAGCGGCAATCGCCTTTCCGATACCGCGGCTTGCGCCGGTTACCAGAACTAATTTTCCTTCAAAATTCATATTATTTCCTAGATTAATTCCTGAATAGCACCTGTGGTATTGGCACCAACACATTCAACACGCTTGTCAATACGGCGTGCCAGACCGGTAAGAACCTTGCCAGGTCCCATTTCCAGCATGGTTTCAATTCCAAGATCCGCCATTTTAACAACAGTTTCAGTCCATCTAACCGGGCAGTACAGCTGACGTACCAGCGCATCCCTGATGCGGTCGGGATCGGTTTCCATTGCCACATCCACATTGTTGATTACCGGTATTTCCGGAGTTCTGATATTAATTGATGCAAGAACCTCAGCCATTCTTTCTGCTGCAGGCTTCATCAGAGCGCAGTGGGAAGGAACGGAAACGGACAGCGGGATAATCTTTTTGGCACCGGCATTTTTCAGAATTTCAGCGGCTCGTTCAACCGCCTCCCTGTTACCGGCAATCACCACCTGTCCCGGTGAATTGAAGTTTACTGCGGAGCATACCTGATCCTGGGCGGCCTGTTCGCATCCCTTTCTCACCTCATCGTCACCGAGACCGATAACTGCAGCCATGGAGCCGGTTCCGGCCGGTACTGATTCCTGCATGAATTTACCGCGCTGTTCAACCAGTTTCACTGCATCCTTGAAATCAATGGCGCCGGCGCACAGCAGTGCTGAATATTCACCGAGTGAATGACCGGCCATGTGGCTCGGAGTCTTGCCGTTGAGAGATTTCCAGACTCTCCAGATGGCATAGGAAGAGGTCAGCAGCGCAGGCTGTGTTCTGAAGGTCTGATTGAGCTCCTCAGCCGGACCCTCCTGGGTAAGCTTGAATAAATCATAACCAAGCACATCGCCGGCTTCCGCGAAGGTATCCTTTACAATCGGATAAGTCTCTGCAAGATCTGCCAGCATGCCGACAGACTGAGAACCCTGACCAGGGAAAACTATAGAAAATGTCATAAAACCACCTATTAATAACGAACCAAAGCCGAGCCCCAGGTGAAACCGCCACCGAAGGCCTCAAGTAACAGCAACTGACCACGCTTGATCTTACCGCTGCGGATCCCCTCATCCAGTGCCAGAGGCACGGATGCGGCAGAAGTATTGCCGTGACGGTTGAGCGTCAGGATCACCTGCTGTTCCACGTTCAGACCAAGTTTGCGGGCAGTCGCCTGTATTATTCTCACATTGGCCTGGTGGGGAACCAGCCAGTCGAGTTCCGACGGCTCCATACCGGCCTTTTCAAATGTTGAGGCCACCAGTGAACTCAGAGTGTTTACGGCAACCTTGAAAACCTCGCGTCCCTCCATGTGAAGGAAACGATCCTCCTGCTGCGGATCCTGACAGTCCACCTTGCGCAGGCTTAAAAGATGACCGAACTGACCGTCGGACTGGATCAGGGAGGTAATGATCCCCGGCTCTTCGGATGCGCTCACCACGGCGGCACCGGCTCCGTCACCGAACAAAATTATAGTGGTACGGTCGTTCTGATCACAGGTATTGGAAACCGCATCAACCCCCACCACCAGGATATTCCTATAGGTACCGCATCTGATGTACTGATCCGCAATATTCAGACCGTATACAAATCCGGAACAGGCGGCCACAAAATCAAAGGCCGGGATCTGTCTGCAGCCGAGCAGATGCTGGATCTGGCAGGCTGTGGTAGGGAATGCATATTCAGCTGTTGAAGTTCCCACCAGGATCAGATCTAGATCTTCGGCTTTCAGACCGGAGGCTTCGAGTGCCTTCTCGGCAGCCTTCCATCCCATGTACGAGGTGGTTTCCTCTGCCGACGCTATGCGGCGCTCCTCAATACCGGTTCTTTCAATAATCCACTCATTGGTGGTATCCACCATTTTTTCCAAATCGGCATTTGTGCGGACATTCTTCGGTAGATAACTACCTGTTCCGAGAATTTTACTGTACATCTGTAAACCTATAGATCTATATTGTTACTTAAAATATATTCTTTCCAAGCAGTTCAAGAAACTGATCGGACTCTCCGGTCCGGGCTTCATACTGCGCTCTTATTATGGCGTTGGTGGTCGCCTTTACCCTGGCACTGCCGTGACTCTTAATCACCAGTCCCTGCAGGCCGAGCAGTCTAGCACCATTATACTCGTCCGGATAAAGTTTTGACATGACTGCCTTCAAAATCATCAAAACAGGCAGCGCCAGAAAACCGCGGTAGCGTTCCCTGGCGGTTTTAAGAATTAATCTTACCAGCCCCTCCGATGATTTCAAGGCTATGTTGCCGGTAAAACCGTCACAGACAATCACATCGGCTTCACTGCTGAACAGACTGTCGCTTTCTATATATCCCGCATAGCTGAGCTGCGGCATTGCGGCCAGAAGATCATTGGCCTTTTTAATATATTCACGCCCCTTGTTCTGCTCCACCCCGATGTTAAGCAGCGCCACCCGCGGTTTTTCCACCCCGCTGCTGCGGCGGAACTGTGAACAGCCCAGCAGTGCGAACTGCACCAGGTTGGCGGCGGTGCATTCCACATTCGCCCCGAGATCAAGCAGCAGTGAATGCTTTTTCTTTTCATTCGGCACAAAGGCGGCCAGAGCTGGACGATCCACCCCGGGAACCGTATGCAGGATATAACGGGATATAGCCATCAGTGCGCCGGTATTTCCGGCACTGACACAGGCACATGCTTTCGCATCCGCAACCTGCTCGATGGCTTTTCTCATCGAAGTGCCGGTTGAATGCTTCAAAGCATGGGAGGGATTTTCATCCGATTCAATATTGTTGCTTACCGGAATAAATTCAACGCGGGAAGAGGCGACCAGCCCATGTTTTTTCAACATAGGCAGACACTCCCTCTCGCGCCCTGTCAGAATTAAATTTAAATTCTTTGAGATCAACAATGCCCGCTTGGCAGCAGGCACTGTAACAGCGGGACCGATGTCACCGCCCATCAGATCCAGTGAAATCACCGGATCTTTGTCAAAATTGTTCACTAGAAGTAATTATTTTTTGTTAATTACTTTCTTTCCACGATAGTAACCATCTGCAGTTACATTGTGACTCATATGAACTTCACCGCTGGTTTTATCAACTGATAAAGCAGTGCTTGAAAGAGCATCATGAGAACGACGCATATCGCGCTTTGAACGTGATGTATGATTCTGTTGAACGGCCATTGCCTACTCCTAACTATTACTGTTTTTTTGCTTGATTAATTCACCTAATTCTGCAAAGGGATTATGCTTCGATTCGGTGGTATCCTCATTATCATTCAGGGACTCGATGAGATCCGAAGCCGGGCACTCCTCATCGGAATGTCTTGCAATCAATGGTAATGAAAGAATCAACTCATCCTCTATTATAGCATAAAGGTCTACTTCGCCCAAACTATTTAAGTCGACACAGTCAAACTGGTCCTGGAGTTCCAGCTCTTCAAGTTTCTTCGCATCGGGAGTGTACCTGAACTGTGCACTCAGATCCATGCTCATCCTTCCGCCGCAGCGCTGGCATTCCATAATAACCGGGCAAACAACAGTTCCTTCGAGAACAACAATACCGCTCAGATCCTCATAAAAGGACAGATCCACCCTGGCATCACCTGCCACAGACAGAACCATCTCGGCCAGCCTTGCCAGATCTGACGCGGCTATACAGCCCTCGTAGTCCAGTTTTTTGGCAGCCGCCCTGTACGGATCTATTGTTAAAGGAATTTTTACACTTTGCATAATGAGGCAATAATATAGATAAATTGAACTTTAGTCAAAGAATATTTTTACTTTTTACTGCAGGAAAACCGTCCCGCAGTAAAAACAAGAAAGACAGAGCGGTCTACATCAGAGATTCGAGATCGTTCAGATACAGTTTGATTTCCTTTTTGCCCTGCTCCAGATGCTCCAGACAGTAGGCCATGGTATTCTGATCATCCTTGTCGTTGAGCGGGGTGGAATCGTTGTCAACGATCTCAAAGACAAAATTCTGAACATCCTCGGCCGGACCGTCATAGCGGACCGTACCCATATTGTAGCTCAGACTGCAGGTCATCTTGCCGAAGGAGCCCGGATTGATTACAGAACTTGCCTGACAGTTCACCACATTTCTGCCGGCATAGATTTTCTCCAGTTCCGGCGCACCGAAAATCTGCAGTGTCACGTTTGCCTGAATCATGGATACCGGATAGGCGCTTCCGTTGTGAAGATCAAAACTCAGCTCAACCCTTTCCTCCGGTTTTACCGAACTTGAGCGGATCCTGGCAAATTCCACCTTCAGCCCCTGTTTGCCGCTGGAGTAGCAGTTGTCGTATTTCTTAATTTCAGCGGAAATTTCGTCAACCTTGTTTTTTTCAAAAGTTCTCGCTGTTTCCACCAGTGCAGCGGCGTCCTTGCCGTTGAACAGCTCCATGCGGAGCCGGTCCTCGCTCACACCTTTTTTCGCCTGGTTTGAAAGATGAATATTTAAAATATTGTAGGCAACCTCGAACCTTACCCGGTCCTTCTGTTCCGAAAGATCATTCTGCACCGCCTTGAACGACTCCTGAAGTTTCATCTGGGATGAACCGTCAAGAACGGACGGGCCGCATCCCTGAAGCAGCAGAAGCAGTGACAGACAGGAAAAACTTTTCACCGCAGACGGGAACAACCGTCCAATTCTATATTTCTGCACCATAACGCGACACCTTAAAAATCTGATCTGGAATTCATCTGCAAAAGCCTGACACGATTTCCCGGCAGGCACAAACACATATTATTTAGAGTCTAAATGCAAAGCTTAGGATCGTCAAGTGTTCAAGAGCGTTTAACGGACATAATTCACAAAGTTGCCGCCGCCTCGTCCCGCCGGAGGTACATGCCTTAAACTCCGGCTCCGCAAAATGTGGTTTGAATTTTGCATATCCGCATATAAAAACCTCACAATTGCCGTCGGGAACGGCGTGGATTAATAACGACCGTAGAGGAGAAACATTCATGTACCGAAAGATCATCTGCATCATCATGTTCACACTGCTGGGTATGTCCCTGTGCCAGGGCGCAGGCATGACCATCGGAGGCTCAAACAGTTCCAGAACCGTCATCAACGGCAGACAGCTGCTGCAGCAGGATCTTGAACAGCAGTGCACCCGCCAGGTACGCTCCACCAGAACCGACACCCTTTCCGGGATCGGATGTAAACTCACAAACGCGGCCATGACCGTCACCTTCATGCTGAATGAGGAGGGGATCCGGGAACTTTCCGATGACCGTCAGGCGGCTGACAATCTTGAAATTCTGGCGGCGGAAATGAAAAAAAACACCTGTCTGAACACAAAGGCCTTTAGCTCCGGCACCATAAATAGGATAATATACAGCTATACGGATCCAACCATGAGGCCGATCTTCACTTTCGAAGTGACCAAATCCGACTGCGGGGCAAGGGCTTTCCGCAGCAACTGATCGCTGACACAGCCTCCGGTGGATCCGCAGGAGGAACGATGGAATTCACACTCAGAAGAAATGTCAGACTTACCCTGTGGCTGGTAATCCTGGTCACCGGCACCTATTATCTGTGTGATCTGGTTGCAGGGGATAAATACGACCGTCCGGACGGACGGGAGACCTTTACCACCTACTGTCTCAAAGAACGCGGCAGCTATATCGACGGTGACAGGATCACCGATCTCAACTGCAGTCTCGAGGACGGGCGCAAAAGAGTATATATCTCTCTTAGCGAGACAGGTCTTGCCGAGCTCAGGCAGAAACTTCCCTTCAAAAGCGTGGTTTATTCCTGCGCCGCACACTCGGTAAGCCAGTTTCTGGCCGATCGTGAAAGTGCAGATCCGGAGCGCATAATCTCCGAATTTATGACTGAACATAAAATTGCGGCACTGTGCACCCCGCGCAGTGAATTTACCGCCGGCAGTCTTTCCCTTGAATACGTAAACAGCCGCAACGAGCTGCAGACAGAAATCAGTCTGGTCTACGGCAGCCGCTAAGAGGATCCTGAAATGACAGCAGCAAGAACGGTAGTACTGAACTCGGCAGAAGATCTTTCGGTACGACTCAAAAAACAGATCCAGCAGCAGGATCTTGACGAACTGGTTATCAACTATTCCCTGACCAGCGACGGTGATGTGGTAACCGACTCCCCTTTTGCATTTCTTAAATCACTGAAGCAGATCAGCTTCCGCATCACCATCGGCGAAAACTGCCGCTCCCTGGAGAAACTGTTTTTCGGCTGTGAGGCTCTGGTCAGCGCGCCGGAAATGGATACCAGCCGGATCAGCAATTTCAACTGGATGTTCGAAAACTGCTACGCCCTGCAGGAGGTGCCTGAATACAGAACCGACAGTGCCGCCACCATGATCGGCATGTTCAAGAACTGCCGTTCCCTCATCTGTCTGCCGCAGATCACCGCGGGAAAGGATACGGTTCTGGATTCAATCACCCAGGGATGCAAGGGGCTTACCGCCGTACCTCATCTTAAATCCCCTAAAATCATCCTCGACTGTCCCGATGATGTCACCGATGTAGTCCGGCTCAGGGTGGCGGCTCTCGATCTGGATGAAATAGTCATCAATTTCAGCGTGTACCGGAAAATGCTGTTCGGTCAGTTCACCGAGACCTGCTCCCCGTTCAGCGGCATCGGCAGCCTTACCAGGATCCCGTTTAAAATAACCATCGGTCCCAACTGCCGCTCCCTCGAGGGGCTGTTCTACGGCTGTGCCAACCTGGTGGAACTGCCCTGCATGGACACCTCCGGGATCACCTGTTTCAATGCCATCTGCTACGAATGCGTCTCCCTTACCGGGGTGCCGCAGCTCGACACCTCCAGGGTGGAAAGTTTTCAGAACGCCTTCCACGGCTGCCGCAGCCTTACCGGAATGCCCAAGTGGGACACCGGCGCCGCCACCTCCATGTTCGGTATGTTCGAAGGATGCTCCTCTCTTGAAAGCCTTCCTGAATTCAATACCGGCAATGTAGTCAGAATGAGCTGGTTTGTCAGCGGATGCGAAAAACTCACCGAACTTCCCGCTTTTGACACCGCCAGAGCCGAGGAGATGAGTTTCATGTTCAACAAATGTTCCAGTCTGCGCACCATTCCCCGGCTGTCCATAGCCAAAGTTGCAGATCCGGAAAAGATCTTTCTCGGATATCCCCATCAGCAGGCGGTAGCAGCCTTCTTCGGTCCTTTCGGACTCAGACGGTTCAGAAACCGGCTTCTGAACATACTGCGCCGGTTTGCTGGAAAGAAGGCCTCCAGAGGAGGAAAAAACGGAAGCAATTAGCCCGCAGCTGACATCGCCGAATTGTGATCATTTTGCCACTCTTTTTTCAAATTTGTGACTGAGCAATCTATGCTTGCAAATATGCATGGGGGTATCATAGAACAGCATGTCCGCAGTAGCCGCGGGTTGGAACTGCGGCCGGTAATAAGTCTGGACTGGAGGTTCAATATGTTCAGTTTTTCCAATTTAAAACTCAGATACAAGTTCATTCTGTGTTTTTCCGTAATCATAGTTCTTCTGCTTTCCCTCGGATTGATTTCAATCCACAAGATGACCAGTATTTCAGAATATGCCAAGGAAACCAGCAGCAAGACCGTACCGAGCATTGACGGTACCAGAAAACTTGAGGTGCTGGCACAGAAACAGAAAACCGATGCCTATGCCGCTGTTGCAGACAGTTCTATCAGAGAACAGCACATCAGGGATTTCGCCACCAGTACCAGCATGCTCAGGGGCAAGGCCGCTGAGTTAAAAAAAGAATACAGTGATGTTGAGGACACCGCCCCGCTGTATGACAAAATAATTGCACTTGCCGAACAGAACCGCGAACTGTTTGACAATATTCAGAAGAACATCGCCGACGGACAGCTTACCCCGGTGATTGGCAGTTTCACCAGACAGATTGACAGCAACATCGACAAGATCTCCGCATTATCCACCCAGATAATCAGCAACCTCACCGAGGATCATGAATACTCCGCCAACTACCTTGAAGTGATTGTGGTATTCATGCTGGCGATCATACTCAGCCTGCTGATGAGCTGGATGCTGACCAAGAGCATCGCCTACCCGCTCCAGAAACTTGCCGCAGCTGTGGATGAGGTTTCCAACGGCAAGCTGAACACCAATATCCGCGCCCGTTCCTCCAACGATGAAATCGGTAAACTGAGCAGATCTTTCACGCATATGGTTGATGTACTCAGGGAAATAGTCAGTTCAATGGTGACCCATGCCGACAATATCAAGGATTCCTCCCTGATCGTAAGAGAATCCAACGAAACCATTTCCGCCAAGCTGGCAGAAATCCTATCCCAGACAATAACCGTCAGCGCGGCAAGTGAGGAAATGGCAGCCACCTGCAGGGATATCGCCAACAACTGCAATATGGCGGCAGAAGCCTCCGCCCAGACCCGCAACACCTCGGTGTCAAGCATGCAGACGGTACATGATGCCGTTGACGGGATCCGCAGGCATCAGACCAAGACAGCAGAGGACGCAAAGATTATCGATAAACTCGGTGAACAGACCAATCATATCGGCAGTATCATCGCCACCATTCAGGATATTGCCAGTCAGACCAATCTGCTTGCACTGAACGCTGCAATCGAGGCAGCCCGTGCCGGTGAACACGGCCGCGGATTTGCCGTGGTATCCGATGAAGTTCGCGCACTTGCCAACAGAACCGCTGAATCCGCCCAGGAAATCAGTCAGATGATCAAGGCTATTCAGGATGAGGTTAATCTTGCCAAGGTATCCTTCTCTGCAACCGTAGAACAGATGACCGAAGTCGCCTCCAAGACCGCCGGCATTGAAAACGCACTGAACGATATTATCGATCAGGTTAACGGAGTGAACGATCAGATCAGCCAGATCGCATCCTCCACCGCCCAGCAGACCACTACTGCCGATGACATGTCTCGAGATCTGCAGGGTATTTCCGATATGAGCAGAATGATTGCCGACAGTTCAAAATCTACCGTTGACGCAGCAGAACATATGGAAAGTCTTTCCGAGGGGATCTCCTCAGACGTTGACTACTTCCAGCAGTAGGTATGCATTATACAATCATCAGGACGGTGCCAACGGCACCGTTTTTTATTTTATTTCCAGCTGCTCTGCTGCGATCTGAAATGAATATCCGAAGTTAAATCCTGCGGAAAAACTTCAAGTAAAAAGTCACTGCAGGATCATTACGAAGAGAAGGAAGGAGTAAAAGCAATCCTGAACTGCTCTTCTTACTCCTGCTTTTTGCAGTACACGCAGTTCGAGCCGGCAAAGACCATGGCATAGGCCTTGATCTGTCTGTTCCGGAATTCCAAGGCCGATCTGTACTTAAGAACCTGCTCTGATGCTTCCTTAATGAGATTCTGAATTCTGGATTCCGTGGCATCAGTTTTAGCTGCGTACTTAAGCTCAATGAGATATACGCACTCATTATCTTGATCTTCATTTACGGTAATCACCAGATCTGCATATTTCTCTCCGTCTGCGACTATCCGCAGGGATTTCTGCATTTCAGCAAATATTCCGTCCATAGAATCCAGCTTTGTATATAGCGTCAGATTAAGAGCCATTTCACTCATGTGGGTCAGTACCTGGTTGGTGAAAATACTGCTTAGAAATTCCGTGCATGATGTGGCGAAGGTTGATAGATCATCCTTAACTGCCATCAATGCCGATATATCCAGGAGTGAACCGGTAAACAGGGTATTCGTTTTCAACCTCATGTCAGCTATACACTGGGCAAACAGCTTTGACATGAAAAGATTCGGTATTTTCAATGCAAGAGAAGAACTGTCAGAAGCTTCTCGATCAATAGTCAGATATCCGAGATAATAGAGCATGGACAGCAACTGCTCCCAATTATATTTTGATTTTTTGTTTAAGTTAATGTTTTCTACCAGTTTATCTAAAACAAAGAGTTTACTGTCCAGGTAATTTTTTATGATCTCATCAGCAAGTCCGTCTTCAGCAATATCAAACAGCTGCTGCAGTTTTAAACCGTCATGGTTCGATGCAGGATCCAGATAATCTTCAGGTGGAAGAAATTTCCCGGCGAGACTCATTTCATCAAGATAATACAAGCACAAGGATGAATTGAATACCGTGTGTTCAGCCTCCTGACTGAAACAATAGCCGTCATACACAGGCTTCATTCTGGCTATGATTTCATCCGCACTGACGCCGATTTTCTCGAGATCCAGAAGCTGAGGTATAAGTTCTGCAAGTTCCGCTTCGGTAAAGCCGGCATATTCGTTAAAACAGGCTTCAGAGGTAACGTTGAGTGAAATATTGAATCCTGAGGTCAGGGAATCAAGAGAAACGGATGAGACCCCGGTTATAAATGTTTTGGCAACAATGCTCGAGGCTCCATCTTTTATGGCGCTGTAGAAATCCTTAAGAAATCCGCCCGAACTGGTTATAACCTTAAACAGTTCCAGATCTTCAGAGAGAACACTGTTGGCAAAATTGTCATATTCATCAATCATTATGTAAAGTGATTTTTTAGCCGGATACTGCTTATATGCTTTAAAAAAAGCTCTGATAAAACCGGAAGGGGTTTTCTTTTCTGCTTCAGTAGGATTGAAAACAAAGTCCGGATAACGTTCCATAAAATCTGCAATTCCCAAATCAACAGCTATGATAAAGCTGTCAATTAGCGTATCTCCATCTTTCCCGGATATTCCTGAAAAATTGAAATAGATTACATGATAGGTATTATGGCTTGCCAGATTTTCGGCATAAATTTTCCTTGTTGAAAAGATTTCATCATACCGATCTTTATATGAAAGATCGTAAAAGCATTTGAGCATCTGAACAAAGGTACTTTTACCGAAGCGTCTCGGACGAAGCAGTACAGGATAGAGCGGAGTATGCCCGTCTTCTAAATCTTTGATTACCATGGTTTTATCAACAACCGCTCTGCCAAGTTTGCCGAATGTTTCGTAGGCAACTACACCGTAGGGATTGCTCAACAGTTCAACTTTATCCTTGCTCATAATGTCCCTTATCCGCAATCTTCCCAATACCGATCTGTTGCAAAGCTATTCGAGAACAAAACCGTACTGTCAAATTTATAAAACTCCTACACCGAATATTATAGGCAAATTCTGTAAATATCAACCTACGCGGCATTTTTGTGATATCGTCGGCACATCCGGTAAAAATCAGGACAGTTCGGAAGGATCACCGCAGCATTGTTCTACCGGATTAAACCATACAAACCGCAGCCCGCAGAAATAAAAAAGCCCCCGACGTAAAGTTCATCAGGAGCTGCAATACTCTACACAACAGAACAGTCCTACTTGCTGTCGTTTCTGAAGTCACGCTGCATCACAATAATACCGGCATCGGTATCACCGAGGTCACGGGCTTTCATAAAGTACGCCATTGATTTGTCACGATCCTTTCTGCCGTAATCATCGGTGTAGTATATTTCACCGAGATTCTTGAGTGCATCGATATTGCCCTTCTCAGCGGCGGCTTCAAACCATTTAATGGCGTAACCGACATCTGGAGAATCTATTCCCTCGCCCTTGAGCAGCATTTCAGCATAGCTGTTCTGAGCTGATGCGTCCGCAAGCTCGGCAGCAGTCTTGTACATATTGAAAGCCTTCTTCAGATCTTTCTCAACATACTCACCGTCGTAATAAATATTACCCAGCAGACGGGTTGCATTGGCATCCTTCTTTTCCGCAGAAGCCTTGAGCAGCTGCAGCCCCTTTTCAGTCTGCTGCTGTACTCCTCTTCCCTCCAGGTAGATGAAGGCAAGTTCCTCTACACATTCCGGACGTCCTTTTTGGGCAGCCTCCTCCAGATACGGGATTGCTTCAACAGGTTTGTTCAGCGCCAGCATAATTCCGTAGTCGGCCATGGCCGGAACATACTTGCGATCAGCCGCAGTTTTCAACAGTCTTTCTGCTATACCGGGATCGGTGGATTTGATCTTTCCTTCCCTGTAAAGGTTTGCCAGATCGTAGGTTGCTTTAGGATCCGCCTTGTCGGATGCCTTTTCAAGCTGAACTGCCGCAGCTTCATAATCGCCGTTCTTGATCAGCAAAGTGGCTAGACGGGATGCCGCATCACCGTTGCCTGCATCGGAAGCCTTCTGCAGATAACCCATAACCTCGCTCTCAGGCAGATCGGTGGTTTTACCTCTCAGATAAAGGTTTGCAATGTTGGTGGCAGCCTGTTCGTTGCCGGCGCGGGCGGCTTTGCCGTAGTAGAACTGAGCTTCAATCAGATCCGCCTCCACACCGATACCGTTTTCATACATGGTTCCAAGGTTGACCATGGCATCAGGCAGTCCTGCGTTGGCGGCAGATTTATAATAATCAGCAGCCTTTACCGGATCTTTCTGCGTGCCCCATCCGTTCTCATACATGGCTCCAAGCAGATTCACCGCTTCAAGTTTGCCGTTATCCGCCGCCTTCTGGCACGCGGTCAGTGCAACCTCGTAATTCTTATCCTGAAATCCCTGGAAGCATTCATTTGTTGTCTTGATCCTTGCTATTTCAGCCTCCGACTGCTCTGCAGATGCCGGAGCCGTCATTCCCAATGTAACCAATGCAACCACTGTACCGAGATAACGTAATTTCATCATTGATCCTTTTTTTACTAGACAAATACATCTTTCTAATTATACCTAGATCAGCCGGAACAAAACGATAAAAACAACATCGTCGGAATTATAAATGTGAAACATCTTACATAATTGGAAACCGGTCCGGCAAAACAAAAAAGGACAGTCTGCACCGTACAGACCGTCCCATGGTGTTCTGCGCCGCGGACTACAGAGTATTATGAACCATACTGTCCCTGGCCTGATCAAGCAGGATCTTCGACTCCTTCAGGAACTGTTGCGAATAGGAGCCGAAATAGTCGCGGATATTGAGAAATTCCCTGATGAATGACTCCCTGCTGTAACTCTGCACCATTTTAACCTGCTCATCGATGCAGTCCCGGTAGGCCATGATATTTTCCACATTGCGTTCCGAGGACAGGATTATATCCGCATAGAGGGACGGATCCTGGGCAAACAGACGCCCCACCAGCATCAGTTCCAGCCGGTAGATCGGTGAACTTAACTGCACCAGACGATCCAGATCCACCCGGTATTTCTGCAGATAGTAGCCGTATGCATAGGTGGTAAAATGACGCAGAGCCTGAATAAAACTCATGGCGCGATCGTGTTCATCCGCGGTCACCCGTTCAATTCTGGTACCCCAGATTTTCATCTGGGCCAACACCCATTCACACTGATCCTGATATCTGCCCTCGCAGCACACCACCACCTGCTTGGCCATGCTGGCAATATCCGGACCGAACATCGGATGAAGCCCCATTACCGGGCCGCGGTGGATCTTCAGCATTTTCTCAAGCGGAACCGCCTTCACCGAGGTGAAATCAGTCAGAATACAGTCTTCAGGCAGACTGCCGAGTTTTTCTATGGTTTCTCCGGTAACATCGATCGGAACACAGACTATAACCATGCCGGGATTGGCAAGCATTCTCTGTGCATCCGTCTCCCAGTTGCGGCGGCTGAGCACATCAACCTGATAGCCGGACAGTCTGAACATTCTTACAAAAATAGAACCAAGCTGGCCGTTACCGCCGATAATAACAATATTGCGTGCAGACGGATTTACACATTTGAAACCGGCATCGTGCTCGCTGCAGTAAGATTCGCGCATGATTCGGCGCAGCACATCCTCAATGAGCTGCGGTGAAATACCGTGCTTTTCAGCTTCGCTGCGGCGCTTCTCCAGCATATCACGCTCGCGATCCGGAGCATATACCGGGATCCCGAGTCTGCTTTTGATCTCACCGACCTTGGAAACCAGCTGAAGCCTTCTTTTCAGCAGTGTCACCAGTTCACGGTCAACCTCATCAATTCCCTGACGAACAACATCCAATTCTTCGCTCATAAAACAATTTCCTATTCGTCAATTTCATCCATGTAACTGTCGAGATTTTTCTGATCCTCAAGATCTTTGGCCTTCTGCGCCTCAATAATTCCCTCTTTTCCGATTACCTGTCCTTCCACATACTGCAGATAGAAATCGCGGGAGGTGATGTAAGGATCCACCGAGTTGTCGATCATCTCCTCGTGGGCGATAAGATCCGCCCTGGTGTCAAGTACCGAAAGAGCGACATAGGCAATCCGCCAGCCCCAGTCAATCTGACTCCACGGCATATACGACTCATCCACCAGAGTCCCGACAATATTTCTCGGAGTCTGCATGGTGACAAAAGGGATCTGCATGTACGGACCGTTGTTTACGCCCCATTTTCCCAGCACCGTGCCGAAAGTCATGCGTTTCTGCTCCATGCCGAGGTGAGTGGCGACATCGAACAGACCCAGCAGGCCGATGGTGGAGTTAACCACAAATCTTCCCAGACTCACGGCTGAATCGGTAAATTCCGCAACAGCCAGATTGTTGACGGTATTGTTAACCTCTCTGATGTTTGACAGGAAGTTGTGAACACCGGTAACAATTGGCTTAGGCACATAATCAACGTAACTGTGGGCGACAGGTCTCAGACCGTAGCGGTCAAGATAGTCATAGTTGAAAGTCCATGCGGCACGGTTGGCAGCCTCAAAGGGATCTGACGAACTGCCGTGCAGTACCCTGTCCTTCGGCACCGGATTTTTTACCAGTGGACGATCCGAAACGAAATTCGGCAGCACCTGCGGTCCACCGCCGGCAAAACAGCTGCCTGAAGCCACTGCAAGAAACAGGGCGGCTCCAACGGCTGTCCTTTCAAAAAATTTAGTTCTCGACATTGTTGTTCTCTTTTCTAGATATTGCGATCCGGCAAACCGCCCGATCTTTCAAATATTTGTAACTGCTCATTTTACAACATCCGCAGGCATTGGCGAACAATTTAAAACAAAACCTGCGCTGACTGCCGCAAAAAAGCCGACTTAACGGAATTGTACCACAAATTGAACCTTCCCTTGAGGTCTAATTCATCCGAATAATGACAAAAATTTTGATGTCACATACGATTTACCGGCCGCGGTTCCGGTACAATAGTATGATGGAGTAACGGTCAACGGATTAATGTATATGATTACGTCAGCAACGTCAGAAAAAAATATCGGGGAAGTTAAAACACCTGCCCCGTCGCGGGCCGCCGGAAAAACCACACCGGCAGCAAACGCAACAGCAACAGTTATGGGAGTGCAGAAAGCTCAGATCTCCGAACTGCTGTCATCACTGTCACTGGCTCAGGGCAAACTCCCCGAGTCCCTCTCCGCTAAACAGAACACCCTCATCCGGTATCTGTCGGCACTTGACGGCGGCCACGCCGCAGAACTCGGGAAAAACACCAATCCAACCGCCAAGCAGGTTGGAAGTCTGGTATCCCGGCTGATCGGAAAATTTCCGGATCTCAACCGGCAGATAAGCGACACTCTTTCCCGTCAGGGACTGTCAGGAAAAAGCGGCGATGCACTTTCCGCTGAAATATCCCAGAATCTGGCCAACCTGCCTAAAATAATTCAGGAAGGTGCCCCGGCCGGACGCGCCCTGGTTGAATTCTTTGCCCAGAGTGCCATCGCCAGGCTCGATCCTAAGAAACTGAATCAGACCCTTGTTAAGCAGATGAATAACAGCGGGCTGTCAACGGTCGCTGACACCACCCCCCGCCAGCAGCGCGAAATAGCAAAAGTGCTTGACTCGACTGTAGCTTTTATCTACCGTAACCAGAATCGCCCGGCAGGAACCTCCGTTTCTGCAACAGCATCCGGTACAGCAGAACGTTCTTCAGCAGGCGGTGATTTTACCGATCCGACCTACCGCAATCCGGTTCAGAACAGGCAGACCTCCACTCCCCAGCTCAGCGCCGGTGAACAGTCTGCACTTATGGACAAGGTAAGAAATCTGCTTTCCGGAGCCGCACAGACTGCAATAAGCGCCAGGCTGATTGAAGCGCCGGGGCCGGGTGCGGCAGGCGAAGATGCCGACGTTTCAGAGGAATCGCTCAATAAAGCGGAACAGATGCTCCGCCAGTTCGTAAAAGAACACCCCGGTTCGTCAGACCGGCAGCCTTCCGATCTTTCCGATGCACTGAAACAGGCGGCAGCCTCCAGGACCGGGACTACCACTCTGGTAGATCTTGCCTCCGGTAAAAAGACCGAACAAACCGCTGTAGACACCGGCGCCACCCGGAAAACATCCGGTCAGACTCAGGAAACTCCGGGAGAACAACAGACCAGAATAACCCAGGAGATTGCAAGAAATTTCAGTATCATTCACAAGTCTTTCAATCTCGACACCATCGAAAAAGCGGTCGCCGCCATCAGAGATCTGCAGAAGCAGCAGACATTAAAAGCTGAAAATCAGACGGTTACGGAACAGTCTGCGGATGAAACGGCCAACCCTGACGATCTGAAGACTGTCGGGAAAATGATGAAATCCATGCTTTCATCAAACAATCAGGAAACAGCAAAACCTTCAGCCGAATCTCAGCAGACGGTTGCAGCGAAAACAGCCGTAGATCCTCAGAATGCTACTGATAAAACTGCCGCAGCGGAAACTCCGCAGGCAGAAGCAAAAACGACTGTCGATTCTCAGAATGCTACTGTTAAAACTGCCGCAGCGGAAACTCCGCAGGCAGCAGCAAAAACGACCGTCGTTCCTCAGAACGCCACAGCTAAAACTGCCGCAGCGGAAACTCCGCAGGCAGCAGCAAAAACGACCGTCGATCCTCAGAACGCTCCTGCTAAAACTGCCGCAGCGGAAACTCCGCAGGCAACAGCAAAAACGACTGTAGATTCCCAGAACGCTCATGCTAAAACTGTTGCACCGGAAACTCAGCAGGCAGCAGCAAAAACGACCGTCGATTCTCAGAACGCCGCAACAAAAACTGCCGCAGCGGGAACTCCGCAGGCAGCAGCAAAGACTACAGTCGATCCTCAGAACGCTCCTGCTAAAACTGTTGCACCGGAAACTACAACTGCAGCAGCAAAAACGGCCGTCGACTCTCAGAATGCACTAGCTAAAACAGCCGCTACGGAAACTCCGCAGGCAGCAGCAAAAACTACCGTCGATTCTCAGAACGTCGCAGCTAAAACTACCGCAGCGGAAACTACAACTGCAGCAGCAAAAACGACCGTCGATCCTCAGAACGCCGTAGCTAAAACTACCGCAGCGGAAACTACAACTGCAGCAGCAAAAACGACTGTAGATTCCCAGAACGCTCCTGCTAAAACTGTTGCAACGGAAACTCAGCAAGCAGCAGCAAAAACGGCCGTCGATTCTCAGAACACCGCTGCAAAAACTGCTTCCGCAGTTCCACAGGTAAAAAATAACGCTGATCCGCAGAAAGCCGGCATCAGAGAACCGGTTGCAACCGAACCGAAACAGACGCGCAGTACCGCTGAAATGATCTACCAGCAGAACAAACAGAGCGTTACCAGGACCGATGAAACCATCCGTTCAAAACCGGAACAGCCGTCAGCTGCGACAGCCAGAACAGCAGACGCCAGAGCGGAAACTCCGACCGGAGCTGAAGTCGAAAAAAGAGGTCTGTTCCGTAAGATAGCAGGACTGTTTACCCGCAGCGAATCTGCAGCAGCAGCCAGACCGGCCGACAGTCCGCAGCAGCGTCCCGCAGTCCAGATCGAAACTCCGGTAACCGCAAAACAGGTGGAGACAGGTACGGCCTCACCGGTCAAAACGCAGATCACCGCTACCGGATTAAACCAGATCATGCAGGATTTTGCAGATCCGTCCATTCCTGACAATATGAAAAGGAATGCCCGAAACATTGAACAGATGTTCAACGCATCCCTGGCCGACACACCGTCTCTGCTCCAGTGGCTCAACTATATGGACAATCCGCTCTCAGGAAACAGCAGTATGTCCAAAGGCCTCAGAGCCTGGGCTTCGATGCTGGTTGCCGTACGACTCAAACAGTTCGGGATCAATGTGGAGGAAGAGCTGCGTTCACCGCGGGGTAAAATGCTGAAACTGCTTCAGGACGGTGCAGACGTCGGCGACAGTGAACAGTGGCCGCAGAAGATGCTCGATAATCTTACCCGCCACCTCGATACACTGCACAACAGCGCACAGCAGACCAGAAACGAAGGAAATGTATGGCCGTTCTATCTGCCTCTGCCGACTCCAAAGGAGAACCGGAGGGAAAACTGCATGCTGCTGAAGCGTTCAAAATCCGAGGAAGGACAGGATCACGGACTTGATCTGAATTTCTATTTTGAAATCGCACCTTTCGGTTCGATCGGCATCAAAGTAAACTATAACAGTCCGGATCTGAAGCTCAGGGCCACGGCGGAAAGTTACGACGGTTATTCACGACTGCGGGAAACTCTGCATCTTCTGCAGAAAAGGTTCTCAGAACTCGGTCTGAACAGCAGCGATTTTGAATGCCGCAGAGGAAGTGTGAAACATCCTTCCGACTACACAGATCAGGAACTTCAGTTCATGCAGGATGACGAATTTGACGGATGGAGGGTATAACTATGGCAGAATCAAAGAAAGCGGTATCCATAAAATACAACGACGGCAGTCCCGCACCTGAAATTGCCTCCAAAGCAGAGGGACTGGAGGCTGATGAGCTGATCCAGCTGGCGCAGGAGGCCGGGATCTATATTCACAAAGATCCGGTGCTGTTAAGTTATCTTGATGATCTGCCGGAAGGTTCGAACATTCCCCGGGAGCTGTATCAGATCATGGCGGAAATTCTGTCCTATACCTATCTTCTGCAGGGTAAATTCCCGGATAGATGGCGCAGAGAGGACGGTTCCATCGCCATAGATCGAAAAATATAGCAGACTATCGTTCCAGTTCCGAAGCATCAATTCCCTGACCGAACCGGTAATCCCTGGATGCCGGTTTTCCCAGCAGTTCCCGGTAGTATTTCGGTTTGATCCCGATGGCGGGTCTGATGCTTCGCAGGTTTTCCGGAGTAAAGATTTCGCCTTTCCGGATCTCTTTCACCGCAACCAGAGATCTTCTTCCGCAAAGACCTTTCTTCTCGTTCTCTGTAAGTTCCAGCGTCGGCTTTCCGAGGATTTTCACAGTATTTCTGACATCCCGGACCATCTGGGCAAATTCCTCCATTTCCATGGAGAATCCGGCATCCGGTCCGCCCATGTCGCGGGACAGACAGACATGTTTTTCAATTACAACCGCCCCCTGGGCGACGGCAACAACCGGACCGAGAGATCCCGGTGAATGATCAGACAGTCCTACCGGAACATTGAACAGTTCCCGCAGGCGCGGGATAGAGGACAGATTCATATCCTCATATCTGGCAGGATACTGACTGCAGCATTTGAGCAGAACGATCTGCCGGTTTGACTGACGGTAGCAGGCCTCCAGCGCCTCGCGGATTTCCTCCTCGCTGCCCATGCCCACCGACATAACAATTGGTTTGTGCTTCGAGGCGACATATTCAATCAGCGGGATATCCACCAGTTCATAGGATGCAATCTTATAGAATTCAACTCCCAGTTCCTCCAGAAAGTCGACCGCGGTACTGTCAAAGGGAGTGGAAAGAAAATCCATTCCCTCGCTTTCACATTTCTGTTTCAGATCTTTCTGCCACTCCCAGGGAGTCATGGCCTCCTGATACAGCCGGTAGTAATTGTAGCCGTCCCACAGTCCTCCCTTAATCATATACGGCTCATCGCTGCAGTTGACGGTCAGGGTGTCTGCCGTATAGGTCTGGATTTTAAGACAGTCGGCACCGGCCTTTGCCGCCTCTTCAATGATCCTGAATGCGACAGCGGGATCTCCGCAGTGATTGGCCGACATTTCAGCTATGATGTAGGGTTCTCCGCTGTTGATTTTATTATATAGATTCATTCCTTCCCCCGAAATTGATTGTTATCTGCCGCAACGCAGCGAACCTCGCTGCAGGAATTATAGCAGTATTTGAAAAGGATAAATGTCGCAGCAGTCACAGTGGGACCGGGTACGGTTCGTCACGGCGGAGGTTGAAAATTGAGAACCTAAGGGGAGACTGCCGCCGGTAAAGGGGGAAACAGCGGCAGTCACAGCTTCAAACCTCCGGGCTGAATTGTTTATTCCGGAATATTGTTCTGTTCCAGAGAGGCCCTGAACCGGGCAATATTGGCAATTTCGTACCCCACCAGTGCACACATGTTCGGGTAACCGCTGATCTTTACAAAATCGGCGCAGGCTATACCCTGAACCTCGCTGTAGAGATCCATAGCCTTCTGCAGATCCTGTTTTACACCGATCCCGTAGGAATACATGCCGGCAAGTTCAAACATGGCGGCCGGATTGCGGTAGCGGTCAATCAGCAGCTGATAGATCTTTTGCGCCTTACTGTAATTCTGTTTTACGCCCATGCCCTTGCGGTACATGGTAGCCTTGAGAACCGCCACATTCTGGTTTTCCGGATTGATTGATTCCTGATCAGGCAGTGCAAGATTGAACCAGCGGAAAGCCTCGGTAAAATCGACCATGGTACCGCGGCCGTTAAGATACATATCACCGAGCGCCAGCTGTGCCGCCTGGCGGTACACGCTCGGACTGCCGGCAACCTGCCGGTAGAGTTCAAGGGCGCGGCGTTCATTGCGTCTTACTTTTCCGGAGCCGTATGACAGTTCGTATGCTTCGGACATTTTAATTTCCGCCAGCATCATTGCAGCCTGGTCGTTCACCCCGCTGATCCTGCTGAAATACTCCTGCGCGGTTTTGATATCCTTTTCCACATGCTCACCGTTAAGATACAAAAGTCCAAGTTCCAGCACCGCAGTATCACTGCCCTGCTGCCCGGCGATTTTCATCATGCGTACCCCTTCAGCGGAATTTTTTTCAATGGAGCCGCCTCCGTTAAGGTACAGTCTGGCAAGTTCAAGAGATGCGGCGGCATTGCCCGCAGCCGAGGCGGAAACACACTGTTCATATAGAGGATCTGCAGGTTCGGTTATAAACTGCAGCCGGGTGCAGTCGATCTGCGGCTCTGCCGGTTTATGTCCGGCCAGGGCGGTTGAAACAGGAATAAAAAAAGCAGCCGACAGGGCTATTGCGCCGCAAATCAGTCTGCTGTTATTTTTTTTTGAAAAAAAATTTAAAAAATTAAATTTTTCAGGGAACTTTTTTAATTTATCAGAGTCTATAGATATAGTTAGAAGATTTTGTTTCATATATTTCCTCCGTGTGGTATGACCAGTTTTTAGAACTGGTCTTTTTTTTACCTCAACTATACCTTTGTTCGGTATCTAAACTGTATTATCTTCCTCTTGCACCCCGGTGAGAGTGACCGCGATCTCTCATTGAGTGGGAATTCTGATAATTTTTTGATCCGGAACGCGATTTTCTGTCACCGCGGCCGTCAAAATCAACAAATATAGGTTTTCTTCTCGAAGAGCGGGAGGATTCCTTTTCCGCACGTTCAAGATCGAAAATCTTTATGTCCAGTTTCCTACCGCATACCCGGGCATTCCTGAGAACCGACATAATTTCGGATGGTATTTCCGGCAGATCCACGGTGGAATAGCTGCCGTAAATGTCAATATGACCGATGTATTTGCTTTCAAGTCCGCCCTCATTGGCAATGGCTCCCACGATCTGTCCCGGTTTCACCCCGTGGAAACGGCCCACATCCACCATGTAGCGTTTCATGGCGATTTCAGGGAAATCCTTCAGCATTTCAGCCTCGGCGGAAACCGGACGTTTTTCGCGGTCACGGCGGCGCGGGCTGTTCTCATCATCGGAAATTTCGCGCTGTTCAGGCTCCTCTTCGCTGGTATCAAGAAACAGCGGTTCGTTGCCGTTTACCATTTTGGCAAGGGCGGCGCACAGTTCCACCGGATCAACCGAATCATCGGAAAGAATTTCACTGATCAGCTCCTGGTATGGTTCAAGCCCCTCGGTTTCCATTCCCTCTAGAATTTTATTCTTGAACGATTCGATACGGTGCTTGTTGATATCCTCGTTGGTAGGCATCAGCATCGGCTCGATTTTCTGCTTGGTAACCTGCTCGATAATACGCAGCATCTTGCGATCACGCGGAGAGACAAACAGAATTGCATCACCGGTACGTCCTGCTCTTCCGGTTCTTCCAATCCGGTGTACATAGGATTCAACATCGTACGGAATATCATAGTTGACCACATGGGTGATACGATCTACATCAAGACCGCGGGCGGCAACATCGGTGGCAACCAGAATATCCAGCTGGCCGCCCTTGAGTTTGTCGACAATTTTTTCACGGATCTTCTGCGGAATATCGCCGTGCAGCGATTCAGCCGCATAACCTCTGGCGCACAGACGGGTTGAAACCTCCTCCGCATCATTCTTGGTCTTGACGAAGATCAGAACCGCGTCATAGGGTTCAACCTCCAGCAGACGCGACAGTGCCTCGATCTTATGGAATCCGGATACATACCAGAAACGCTGTCTTACGGTTGAGGCGGTGGCGGTTTTAGCCGCAATTCTGACTTCCACCGGTTCAGTCAGATACTGTCTGGCAACCCGTTTGATGTCATTAGGCATGGTGGCGGAAAACAGGGCAATCTGCTTCTGCTCCGGACATTCCTCCAGGATCCATTCAATATCCTCGATAAAACCCATGTTTAACATTTCATCGGCCTCATCAAGAACCAGAGCCTTCAGTTCGTCCAGGATCAGTTTCTCTCTTCTCATCAGATCCATCACGCGGCCCGGAGTTCCCACCACCACATGAGCACCTCTTTTGAGAGATTTGATCTGGGTTTCATAGGATGCGCCGCCATAGATCGGCAGAATATGAAAGCCCGGCAGATATTTGGCAAAACTCTGCAGAGCCTCGGAAATCTGAATGGCCAGTTCTCTGGTAGGAGTCAGGATCAGCGCCTGAACCGACTTCTGCTCCACATCAAGTTTAGACAGAAGCGGCAGTCCGAATGCGGCGGTCTTGCCGGTGCCGGTCTGAGCCTGACCGATCAGATCATGCCCCTCCAGCAGTACCGGAATTGCTTTTTCCTGGATTTTGGACGGTGTTTCAAATCCGAGCTCCTTTATAGCGCGGAATACCGGCTCGGCAAGTCCCAGTGTTTCAAAACCGGCGGTTTCATTCTGATCTTCATCTTTTCTTTCATTATCTATAAGTTCATTGGCAGACATAACTATCCCCCTGCTGCATATGAATAAAAACTAACAGGGTTCTGATGCTTTTAATGATCCCTACGGTTTGACATAAAACATGCTGAACAACATCGCACCCTGCGCTTATCAAAGAACGACTCATTGCGGAACGGATCGTCCGGAAGGGAACGATCGTGAATATCACTGAAATAATAATATAAAGAAACTGCTTTGAATTATTAACGTTAATTGACGGTGCTAATATACTGAAAAGTTTGATTAAAATCAAGTTTTTGAAAAATTTTCACAATAAAGGAGAAGCCGTGCGGTTGCCGTCTGCGAACTTTACCTGACGGGCCGGCTGACTGACTGCCTCAGTATCAGTAATTACGGAAAACCGCCTGCAGGACAGACTCCGGCAGACGGTACATTTCAAAAATCAAGGTCTGTTTGACCATTACACGCACTTATCAGCGGTGTGAGCCCGGCTTAGGGGCTTTAAGCGGGGTATGGTATACATCAGGTTTCGGAGGATTTACCGGCACATGATGTACTCCAGGTTTCGGAGGATTTACCGGCACATGATGTACTCCAGGTTTCGGATGGTTCACCGGTGCATGGTGATGTACCCCGGGTTTCGGAGGGTTCACCGGTGCATGGTGATGTACTCCCGGTTTCGGAGGATTTGCCGGTACATGGTGATGTACTCCAGGTTTCGGAGGGTTCACCGGTGCATGGTGGTGTACTCCCGGTTTCGGAGGATTTGCCGGTGCGTGATGTAACCCTGGTTTTGGCGGAGGT
>JAEEGK010005893.1_pt1 | contig 29606 bp, 25 predicted proteins | sample 8958771 | NCBI WGS metagenome assembly JAEEGK01 (sample SAMN16246547, study PRJNA631951) | gut metagenome | biome: gut microbiome; feature: rumen; material: SC-attached | host: Bos | place: Iran: Karaj | collected 2018-10 | reverse complement strand
CGCGGGAGTGCTGCAGCAGGTTCTGGCCATAGGACGAACGGTATTTCATACGGCCAATCAGGCGTACGAGTTCCATACTGAGACCGTGGATGCCCAGGTCGATGCAGGTGCGCTTGCCGGTTTCCAGAATCTCTTCTTCCAGCTGCTTCTGCACCTTGGTAACCACTTCTTCAATGCGGGCGGGGTGGATACGGCCGTCTACCACCAGCTGGTGCAGGGCCAGGCGGGCTACCTCGCGGCGCACCGGGTCAAAGGCGCTGAGGAGGATGGCGTCGGGGGTGTCGTCCACCACGATTTCTACTCCGGTGGCGGCCTCCAGGGCGCGGATGTTTCTACCTTCACGGCCAATGATTCGGCCCTTAATTTCGTCGTTCTCGATGGGGAAGGTGGTTACCGCGTTCTCAATGGCGGTTTCCGTGGCGGTGCGCTGGATGGTGTTAATCACAATGCGCTTGGCTTCCTTGGCGGCGTTGAGGCGGGCTTCGTCAATGCAGTCGTTGATGTAGGCCTGTGCCTCGGTGCGGGCTTCGGCCTTCATAGACTCTACCAGCTGGGTCTTGGCCTCGGCGGCGCTCATCCCGGCGATGGTCTCAATCTGGCGGATTACCTGGCCGCGGAGCTGCTCGTACTCTTCTTCCTTCTGCTTGAGCTGCTCCTCGTGGGCGCTCAGGAGGGTGCGCTGGTTCTCCACTTCCTTGGTCTTGCGGTCTGCCTCGGAGAGCTTCTGGTTGAGGGTGTTCTCCTTCTGGCGGATGCGGTTCTCTGCGTCGTGGAGCTGGGCGTTCTTCTCGTTGACCATCTTCTCGTGCTCACTCTTGAGCGAGAGGTATTTCTCCTTGGCCTGGAGAATGCGCTCATTCTTGATTTTCTCGCCTTCTACTTCTGCTTTTTCCAAGATCTCGTCTCTCTTTCCCTTGAGGATGTACCGACGGATCAGTATGCTTGCTGCCAGCGCAAGGACTGCGCCAACAATGAATCCGATAAGTATACTTAAGATATCCATATATATAGTGTTACAAAAAAATGTCTGTTTCCTTCACGAGAAAACAGACATTAGAAAAAAGCCGTCAGCATCTAGTCAGAAAATCTTATGGGAATAAGATTTGGGTGCCGCCCGTTTGCTGGTATCCCCCGTCTGCTAAGCAGAACTCCGTGAGGAGTGGGGCCCGCCATCCACGGTCCGAGTCAACCCGGCGTCGTTGAAACGTGTTGATTTCAGCTTTCGATGGTTGACGGCTATTTGTTTTGGTCTTTGAGGTAGCGGTCCAGGTCGCTTTCCAGTTGTTTTTCGGCGGTTTTGTACAGGTCGATTTCCCTTTGCATATCCAGGCGGATCACAGCCTCGTTGAGGGCGACCAGCGAGAGCAGGTCAGAGGCGGTTTTGCCGGGGTGGCTGCGGGTAAAGGTGGCGAAGCGCTTGTTGATGGCCTCTGCAGCCTGGCGGTACAACTGTTCCGTCTCCGGCGTGGGTGCCGTGAGATTGAAGGTGCGTCCCGCAATTTTGATGCTGATCTTCTGGTCCATCAGGCTTCCTCCAAATAGGAGATACACTTATCGATCTCCTTGATTAGTTTATCGACCTTGGCTCTTACGTCTTCGGTGGCGGCGCCGCCGGAAAAAGCCTCGGTAAGCTTCCGGGTTTCTATCTCGGACTCCAGTTCTTTTATCTGTTTTCTCAGGGCTGCCCCGGTTTCCTCGCACGTATGTAACTCCTGGCGAAGACGCGTGTTCTCCGCTTTCTCAGCCTCATAGCGTGCAATCAGCTGTTCAATTTGTGATCTTACATTTTCCAGCATAGCCGGTTTAAGCCTAATCTCTGCAAATTTACAAAAAATCTTCCAATGTTAAGTGCAACATTGAAAGATTTTTAGAAATAATAGCCTTAAGGAGCGCTTACAGACGGGAAATGAGGCGTTTGAACAGCGCTGTCATCTTATGGGCGGCGGCGTTGGCGGCTTCCACAATGGCTTCTCCGTCGGTTACGGATTCCACTTCTTCGGAGGTGGGGGCCACGTCCGTAATCACGGACATACCAAACACCGGAATGCTGGCGTGGCGGGCCACAATGACCTCCGGCGTGGTGCTCATACCCACGGCGTCGGCTCCAATGGTAAGGAAGTAGCGGTACTCGGCCGGGGTCTCATAGCTGGGGCCGCTGCAGGCCACGTAGACGCCCTTGCGGACGCTGATTCCCAGCTCGGCTGCCGATTCTTCGGCCAGCTTGATGAGCTTGGGGTCGTAGGGACGGGTCATATCCGGGAAACGGGGACCGTACTCGTCCAGATTGGGGCCGATAAGGGGGTTGGGAAGCAGGTTGATGTGGTCCCGGATAATCATAAGGTCTCCCACGTGGTAGCTCTGGTTGGTGGCACCGGCGGCGTTGGACACAAACAGGTACTTGATGCCCAGCGTGACCATCACGCGGATGGGGAGCACTACCTCGCCCATACCGTAGCCCTCGTAGTAGTGGATGCGGCCCTTCATAGCAATCACGCACTTGCCGCCCAGGTCTCCCACAATGTAGTTGCCCTCGTGGCCAATGGCTGTGGACACGGGGAAGCCCTTTACCTGGTTGTACGGGATAACGATGGGGGCGGTTATTTCATCGGCCAGCTTGCCCAGGCCGCTGCCCAGGACTATTCCAATCTCGGGCTGGCGCCCTTTGAGCTGTTCTCTGATATATGCGGCTGCAGCGTTAATCATTTGCGGCTGAGCCAGGGTTTTCATAGGTGTATCCATATTACATTCTTACTATCATATTGGAAATAAGTTTGGTCATTTTGTCGGCCGCGGCATTGGCGGCTACCACTACGTCGTTTCCGTCGTTTACAAAGTCTTCGGCGTAGTCGTCGTGGGCTTCGTTGGTAATCACGGAGATGCCAAACACCGGCACACCGGCGTGGCGGGCCACAATGACCTCCGGAATGGTGCTCATACCCACGGCGTCACCGCCAATGATACGGAAGAACTTGTACTCGGCCGGGGTCTCATAAGACGGGCCGGTACCGCCCACGTAAATGCCTTCCTTGAGCTCAATGCCCAGCTTCTGGGCTTCTTCCTTGGCCAGGCGGATGAGGGAAGGGTCGTACGGGCGCGTCATATCCGGGAAACGCGGTCCCAGCTCATTGATATTGGGGCCAATGAGCGGATTGGGAAGCAGGTTAATGTGGTCCTTGATAATCATCAGGTCTCCCAGATGCAGGTGGAAGCCCACGCCGCCGGCCGCGTTGGACACAATGAGCTTCTGGATGCCCACGGAAATCATCACGCGGATGGGCAGGACCACCAGATTCATACCGTATCCCTCATAGTAGTGGATGCGGCCCTGCATAGCAATGACGCACTTGCCTCCCAGTTCTCCCACAATGAAGTTGCCCTTGTGACCCACGGCCGTGGACACCGGGAAACCCGGAAGGGAAGAGTAGGGGATAATGAGAGGGTCTTTGATGGAATCTGCCAGACGGCCCAGACCGCTGCCCAGGACAATGCCCAGTTCGGGTTTTCGGCCTTCCAGACGCTCCTTCAGGAGGCTGGCGCTCATCTGTATGCTTATAATGCTGCTAGGATTCATATGTTTATAAACGTTTTATGATTTCCCGGCCCTTGGCCAGGATTTCCTCCTCTCCGGGCACCTGGCGGTCTCTCATCACCCATTTGCCATCAATCATCACGTCTGTAATGGCGTCGGAATGGGCGGTGTACACCAGATTGGCTTCTACGGAGCCGGGGGAGAGGAAAGAAGAAGAGTTTAGGTCAATGATGGACAGGTCTGCCAAGGCGCCTTCCCGGATGACACCGCTGTTGATGCCCAGGGCGCGGGCTCCGTGCTCGGTGGCGCAGGCAAACAGCTCCGGCAGCGGCATAGCCTGAGGGTCTTCCCGCCAGGCCTTCTGCAGCAGGGCCGAATTTTTCATATGCTCCAGGATATCCAGGTTGTTGGAAGAGGCCGAACCGTCCGTGCCCAGGCAAACGTTAACCCCGGCATCCCGGAGTTCGTTGTAGTGGAAACGGTAGCCCGAGGCCAGCTTGAGGTTGGAGTTGATGCAGTGCACGCAGTTGACCTTGTGCTCACCCAGGATGCGGATGTCGTCCGGGTTGAGGAACAGGCTGTGGGCGGCTATGACATCGGGTCCCCAGATGCCCAGGGAGTCGAAGTACTGGGTGGGCGTAAGGCCTCCGTGGTTCTTTTTGCAGTCTTCGTACTCCTTGTTGGTTTCGGCCAGGTGCATATGGATGCGGAGCCCCCGCTCGCGGGCAAAATCGGCCCCCCAGCGGATATTCTCTTCCAGCACCGTGTACACCGAATGGATGGAAACCGCAAAGCGGAAATCTCCCTCCCATTCCAGCGTACGCTTGTACAGACGCTCGATGGCATCCCGCTGGCGCATCATCATATCCCGGCTGCCGCCGTCCAGGATCACGAAGGAGATAACCGGGCGTACGCCCATCTCCATAGCCGCCTTGCAGGCGTGCGGGGCAAACCAGTATTGGTCGTTGAAGGTGGTGGTGCCGCTCTTGATCATCTCCAGGCAGGCCACCTTGGTGCCCCAGTAGATGAAATCGGAGTCTATCTTGGCTTCAATCTTCCAGATGTTGCTGAGCCAGTCATAGAGGGTGAGGTCTTCGTGAATGCCGCGAAGCATCACCATAGCGGCGTGCGTGTGGGTGTTCACAAAACCCGGAATAACGGCTTTGTTGCTGCAATCCATCACCTGTGCGCCCGGAGCGGACAGGGTTTGTTCGCTTATTTTTGCGATTTTGTCTCCGTCAATGAGAATGTCGACGGTCTTTCCCTGGTGGAGGATATTCTGCAACAGGATCATAGTGTTGTGGTTAGATTTAAAAAAACCGGCGCAAAGTGTGCCGGTGAATGTTCTAGAACTCGTCTGGGTTGTCTTGTTCTTCCCGGGGAGTGAACTGGCGGATGGGCTCGTCGTGGAGTAAATCGTGAAGGATGTACTTCACGGCATCCTGAAGCCCTTCCTGGAATTTTTCGAAGTCTTCCTTGTAAAGGAAAATCTTATGCTTGTCGTAAGTAAAGGAGCCGTCCCTTTCCTGGCGGCGCTTGCTTTCCGTGATGGTCAGGTAATAGTCGTTATTGCCTTTGGTGGTTTTTACGTCAAAGAAATAGGTGCGCTTACCGGCACGCACGGGCTTGGAATAAACGTCTTCCGCATTCCGCTCTTGGCCGTGAGGCCTCTCATAATCTTCACTATACATAGCAGTCCGTTATTGATGTGATTACAAATTTAGGGAAATAATTGAAAAAAACACTAACTTTGTCAAAATTTATTCGCTCTATGTTAAACAGACGCATTCTTCGTGTCAAGGCATTCAAGGTCCTCTACGCCTATGCTGAAAATCAGGACCTGACGCTCAAGGAGGCACTTGCCAGCCTGGACGCTTCCTGTGAAGCCACACGAGACCTGTATCTCTATATGATGGCGGTCATTCCCGCCCTCACCGCAGAAGCTGCGCGCCGCATCGAGGCCGCCCGCGGAAAGTTCAACCCTACGGAAGAAGACCTTAACCCCCGTATGCGCTTTGCGCAGAACGCCGTATCGGCCCTCCTTTTGGAAGACCCTGATTTCCAGCGTTTGACGGAAAAGAAGAAGATCTCCTGGGCCAACAACGACGCCCTGGTCAACAACCTGTACGAAACCCTATGGACCCGCTCCTGGTTCCAGGCCTACCTGGACGGAGAGGAAGCCTCCCTGCAGGCCGATATCCGCCTCTGGCAGCAGTTCTTCCAGGAAGAGCTGGAAGACAACGAGGAGCTGCTGGCCATCCTGGAAGACAGTTCCATCTTCTGGGCCGATGAGCTGCCCTACGTGCTGGGCACCTGCATCCGCTCGCTGGAAGAGATGGGCCGCACGGGCCGATGGAGCTATCCTCCGCTGTACCAGAGCGACATCCTGGCCGCCCAGGGCAAACCCGCAGAAAGCGACCACGACTTTGTACACAAGCTGGTAACGGCCTCCTACGGCCGCTACGCAGAGTACAGCGCCCTGGTGGCCGGTTCCGTATCCAAGTGGGACCAGGACCGCCTGTACACCACGGACACCGTGCTCATAGTGATGGGACTCACAGAGGCCGAAACCTTCCCCAATATCCCCGTGAAGGTAAGCATCAACGAGTACGTGGAAATCTCCAAGTACTACTCCACGCCCAAGAGCCGCGGCTTCGTGAACGGTCTGCTGGACCGCCTGATGAAAGAAAAAGGTTTATTGTAATTAATTGATAAAGATATGAATATGCTTATTATGCCCTTCCAGGCCGCCGCTCCCCAAGCTGGCAGCGCCCTCCCTCCCATCCTTATGTTCGGCGCCATCATCCTGGTGATGTGGCTGTTTATGATCCGTCCCCAGCGCAAGCAGCAGAAAGAGCTCAACGAGTTCCGCAACAGCCTCCGCAAGGGTGACAAGGTGGTTACCGTTGGAGGTATCTACGGAGAAGTTGTAGAAGTAAGCGATAAGACCTGCCTCATCAAAGTGGACGGAGACGTCAAGCTCCGCGTGGACAAGCAGGGTCTTGTTAAGGATTACTCCGACACCGCCCAGAAGTAAATGACTCCCAAGGGCCACGTCAGATTCTCGCCCGGACCCCGGGGCCGGGAATGGATAGTGTTTGTACTGTCCATTCTTCTGGCGTTTCTGGTGTGGTTCCTGGTGAACCTCTCCCAGCAGTATACCGGCGTCATCAGCGTGCCGGTGGTGGCACAGTGCAACCTGGACGGCTATGGAACCGAGTCCTCCAACACGGTTCTGGTTAGCGCCCGCTGCCGCACCGAGGGCTTCCGCCTGGTGCGGGAGTTCAGCCGCCGCGACCGCCAGGCCGTCAAGGTCAAGTTCAACAAGTCTGACCTCCGCCGTACCGGCCCGGGAGAGTTCTGCGTTATTGGCGGCGCCAAGAACTCCTATATTAACCAGTTCTTTGGAGACGACGCCCAGCTGGAAGCCTTCATCACGGATACCCTCCGCTTCCATTTCCCCGTAGAGAATCACAAGAAAGTGCCCGTGGAGGTGCCTCTTAACGTAACCTGCCAGTCGCAGTTTATGCAGAGCGGCCCCTTCCGCGTATCGCCGGATTCCATTACGGTGTACGGAAGTGAAGAGAAGCTGGAAGCGGTGGAGCGGGTTACCACCAACCGCCTCTTCCTCACGGAAGTATCCACTTCCCAGCACGGTCTGCTCAAGCTCAATCCCATCAAGGACGTCCGCCTTTCGGCCGATGAAGTGAGCTACGAGCTCCCGGTATCGCGTTACGTGGAACTTACCGCCAACGTGAATCTGGAAGTGTGGAACGTGCCCGCCGGGTCTTCCCTGCAAGTGTATCCTCCCACCGCCCAGATTTATCTGCGCTGCGCCTTCCCCATAGCCAAAGACCCGCTGAGCACCCTCCGTCTGTATATTGACTGGAGAGACTTCAGCTCCTCCCTTACCGGCCGCTGCGTGCCGCGCGTGATGCGCCTGCCCGCCGGCGTGCTGGGATACCGCATAGAGCCCGAGGTCTTTGACTGCATTGAGGTTCACTGATGCGCTCCATCCTAGTCACAGGAGGTATTGGTAGCGGCAAATCGGCCGTCTGCGCCCTGCTCCGGGAGCGGGGCATTCCTGTCTACGACTGCGACACCCGGACCAAAGGACTCTATACCCGCCGTCCCACCCTGGTTCCCAAGCTGGAGAAGGCCCTCGGGGCCTCTTTAAGGCAGGCCGACGGCACCCTGGACAAAGTCCGGCTGGCCTCCCTCATCTTCAGCGACAGCCAGGCCCGCGAGACCCTCGAAGGCATCGTCTATCCGCTGGTGCTGCAGGACTACCGCCGCTGGCTTTCCCGGCAGAAGGCTCCCTTCGTGATCATTGAATCGGCCCTGATTCTCTCCAAACCCTTGTTTGACGGAATCTACGATGCCGCGGTGCTGGTGGAGGCCCCTCAGGAAGTACGCCTGCAGCGGGTGATGCGCCGGGAAAACGCTACCCGGGAAGATTCCCTTCGCCGGATGGAGGCACAGGCCTTCCCTATGGACAAGGTGGACGCCGTCATTACCAACGACGGCACCAAGGAGCAACTTTCGGCCGCCGTGGAGCATCTCTTTTTTGATAGAAATTCGTATCTTTGTAAGATTTTAGAAGATTAAGTAAGAATATGAAAACCGATCTCGCAAAAACCCTTTCCATCCGTGGTCAGCACGGTCTTTTCAACTATATCGCCCAGTCCCGCACCGGTGCCATCGTTGAGGCCTTCGAAGACAAGAAGCGCTCCAACTTCAGCGCCAATGCCGGCATCACCACCCTGGAAGACATCTCCATCTACACCGCCGACGGCGAGATGAAGCTCAAGGACGTGTTTGGCAAGATGCACGAGACCCTCAAGGAGGCCGATGCCCCCACCGCCAAGGCCACCCCGGAAGAGTTCAAGGCCCTCTTTGCCAAAGCCATTCCCAACTACGACGCAGACCGTTTCTACGTATCCCATATGAAGAAAGTGTGCGAGTGGTACAACGCCCTCAAGAACTACGCTTCCCTGGATTTCGTAACGGACGAGGAGCGTGAGGCCGAGGCCCAGAAGGAGGCCTAATGCCCAAACTCCAGGTCATCACCCTGGGGTGCTCGAAGAACACGGTAGACACCGAGCACCTGCTTTTTCAGGTACAAGACTCTTATGAGATAGTACCGGAAGGAGAATCCTGTCTGGTAGACGTTCTCCTCATCAATACCTGCGGGTTCATAGGAGACGCCAAGGAGCAGTCCATCCAAACCATTCTGGCCGCCGCCAAGAGGAAGGCCGAAGGAGAGGTTGGGCGGCTTCTGGTATTTGGCTGCCTGTCCCAGCGGTATCCCGACGAACTGCCCGGCCTCATCCCCGAGGTAGACGGCTGGTTCGGTGCCCGGGAGCTGGATCCCCTCATCAAGGCCCTGGGCTGCAAACCCAGGCCCGAGCTCAGCCACGGCCGCCTGCTGGAAGGGGAGTACAAGCCCTACGCGTATCTCAAAATCTCCGAAGGCTGCGACCGCCGCTGCTCCTACTGCGCCATCCCCTTCATCCGCGGAAAGCACATCTCCGTGCCCATGGAGAAGCTGGTGGCCGAGGCCAAAGCTTTGGCCGATAAAGGCGTGAAGGAGCTCATCATCATTGCCCAGGACACCACCTACTACGGTCTGGACCTGTACGGCAAGCGCTGCCTGGCAGAGCTGCTCCGCAAGCTCTCGGAGGTAGAAGGCATCGAATGGATGCGCATCCACTACTCGTATCCGGCCGATTTCCCGGAAGACGTATTGGACGAAATGGCCAACAATCCCAAGGTTTGCCGCTATATGGATATCCCCCTGCAGCACGTGTCCGATGAGGTCCTGGACAAGATGCACCGCCACGTGGACGGTGCCTGGACGCGGGAACTCATCCGCCGTATGCGGGAGCGGGTTCCGGGCGTAGCCCTCAGGACTACGCTCATCGTGGGACATCCCGGAGAAACTTCGGCCCATTTCAATGAGCTGGTGGAATTCGTGCGCGAGGCCCGCTTCCAGAGAATGGGCGCTTTCACCTATTCCGAGGAGGAAGGAACCTACGGCGCAGAGCATTTTAAGGACACAATCAAGCCTTCTGTCAAACAAAAGCGATTAAATGAGCTGATGGAAGTGCAGCGAGGCATTTCTTTTGCATATAACCAATCTCGGATTGGCACCCGGGTCCGCGTGCTGGTAGACGCCTTTGCAGACGGCGTTCTGGTCTGCAGAAGCGAGTTCGAAAGCCCGGAGGTAGACGGTGAAATCCTGGTAAAGTACACGGCCCAGGCATTTGACGGAGTAGAGCCTCATTCCCTGGTGGGAGAGTTCCTCAACGTCAGAATCACGGCGGCCGATGAATACGACCTTAGTGCAGAAGTAATATGAAAAAACTGACTTGGCTTATTTTGGCAGTCCTCTTTGTGGCGGCTTGTTCCCCTCAGGTTTATCCCTTGCACCTGGGCGTTCGCCAACCTTCAGAGGCCGGCCTAACCCTTGTGGGAAAAACCGTTTCCATTGTTTATATGGACGGAAACAACCGCGTAGACTCCCTGTTCGACCGTCAGGTTGCATCGGCCTTGGCCCGTGCCCTGGAGGCCGATTATTTTAATGGCGAGGAGGTAATCGGCCTCAGCCGCATTGCCACCCCGGACAGTGTGGGAACCGACCTTATGCACAACCTGGTAATGGAAACCGAAGGAGACGTCATCTTCCTTCTCAACTCTTCCCTGGGTGCCATAGGCTTCGAGACCAATCAGCCGGTTTCCGGCGCCGTATCGGCAGATTCGGCCTATATGGCCGTGGCCAGCATCCCGGTCCAGACCCAGCTGTACGTATATGACAGTATGGGCAAGGACGAGGTGAAGCTCCACAAAGGCAAAGCCATCCTGCGTTTGGACGTATACAACAGCGGCATTACCTCCGATGACGGTATGGTAACGCTGGCCCTTCGCAGAATTCCGGATTACGCAGAGGAAATTGGAGACCGCATCTCCCGCCGCTTCCTCTCCACCTGGGGCACCGAGAGCTTCAGCTTCTACTACTTCGACGATTTCAGCTCCGAGAGCTGGTTCACTCCGCTGCAGCACGCGGCCGATGAAGAATACGCCAAAGCCATTGACGGATGGGGCAAAATGGTCAAGGAAGGCAGCTCCATCAAGAGGGCCTGCGCCTGCTTCAACATTGCCCAGACTTTCTACCTGATGGGGGACTATGTTCTTTCGGCCCGCTGGCTCGGTGAGGCCGAAAAACTGGAGAACCTCACGCAGGCTTCCGCCCTCCGAAAAAGGCTGGCCGTTCATTTGGAAAAATAAGGGAATATCAGTAACTTTGTAGGATAGAAAATTTATAACTAACACAAATATTTTTATGGCAAACATCAATCTCAGAAAGTACGGAATCACGGGTGTGAAGGAAGTCCTTTACAACCCTACGTACGAGGTTCTTTACAACGAAGAGACCAAGCCCGGTCTCGAGGGTTTTGACAAGGGTCAGGTAACCGAACTCGGCGCCATCAACGTGATGACGGGTGTGTACACCGGCCGTTCCCCTAAAGACAAGTACATTGTCTACGACAACACCACCAAGGAAGGCAAGAAGGGAGAAATCTGGTGGACCACCGAGGAATACCCCAACGACAACCACAAAATGTCCGTTGCTACCTGGAAGGCCGTTAAGAAACTGGCTCAGCAGCAGCTCAGCGGCAAGCGTCTGTTCGTTGTGGATGGTTTCTGCGGCACCCACGCAGACACCCGCATGAAGGTTCGCTTCATTATGGAGGTAGCCTGGCAGGCTCACTTCGTGACCAATATGTTCATCCGTCCCAAGAACCAGAAGGAATTCGACCAGGAGCCGGACTTCGTGGTTTACTGCGCTGCCAAGGCCAAGGTGGACAACTACAAGGAGCTGGGTCTCCGTTCCGAGACCTGCGTAGCCTTCAATGTTACCTCCCGCGAGCAGGTTATCCTCAACACCTGGTACGGTGGTGAGATGAAGAAGGGTATGTTCTCCATGATGAACTACTACCTCCCTCTGAAGGGCATCGCCGCTATGCACTGCTCCGCCAACACCGATATGAACGGTGAAAACACCGCCATCTTCTTCGGTCTGTCCGGTACCGGTAAGACCACCCTCTCCACCGATCCCAAGCGTCTCCTCATTGGTGACGACGAGCACGGCTGGGACAACAAGGGTGTGTTCAACTTCGAAGGCGGCTGCTACGCCAAGGTTATTAAGCTGGACAAGGAGTCCGAGCCCGATATCTACAACGCCATCCGTCGTGACGCCCTCCTGGAGAACGTAACCGTGGATGCCAACGGCAAGATTGACTTCAACGACAAGTCCGTAACCGAGAACACCCGCGTAAGCTATCCTATCTACCACATCGAGAAGATTGTCCGTCCCGAAAGCCACGGACCCGCAGCCAAGCAGGTGATCTTCCTGAGCGCAGATGCCTTCGGTGTCCTGCCTCCGGTTTCCATCCTCACTCCTGAGCAGACCAAGTACTACTTCCTCTCCGGCTTCACCGCCAAACTCGCCGGTACCGAGCGTGGTATCACCGAGCCCACTCCTACCTTCAGCGCCTGCTTCGGCCAGGCCTTCCTGGAGCTGCACCCCACCAAGTATGCAGAGGAGCTGGTGAAGAAGATGAAGAAGAGCGGTGCCAAGGCCTACCTCGTGAACACCGGCTGGAACGGTACCGGCAAGCGTATCTCCATCCGTGACACCCGCGGCATCATTGACGCCATCCTCAGCGGTGCCATCGACAAGGCTCCCACCAAGCAGATCCCTTATTTCGACTTCAAGGTTCCCACCAAGCTGGAAGGCGTTGACACCGGTATCCTCGATCCTCGTGACACCTACGCCAATCCCGCAGATTGGGAGGCCAAGGCCAAGGATCTCGCCGGCCGCTTCATCAAGAACTTCCACAAGTACGAGTCCAACAAGGCCGGTAAGGCCCTCGTAAAGGCTGGTCCCAAGCTCTAGTCGATCCCTCATCCCGGACCTGTTCCGGGATCTCATACGCAAAGAGACGTCCTTCCGGGCGTCTCTTTTTTTGTGTGTTAGGCTTTTCCCAGTTGGCTCGTGCTCTTAAGAAACTCTAGAGCAGAGTTAGCAACTCGGCGAAATCGTCTATGAGGTAGGTGGCGCCGGCGGCGGCGAGGGCGGAGCGCGAGGCGTTGCCGTAGGTGACGGCGCAGGTGAGGGCACCGGCACGGGAGCCCATCAGAATGTCTACCGGCATATCGCCCACCACTAGGGTGTCGGCGGCGCTGTAACCCATTTCACGAAGGGTTTTGAGAACGGGTTCGGGGTCCGGTTTGGCTTTGTCCACATTGTCTGCACCCAATACATAAGAGATGTAGGGGGCAATGCCCATATCCTGCAGGAAACCCTTCAGGGAGGCCGAAAGGCGGGAAGAGGCCACGGTGAGCACATAGCCCCGTTTATAGAGAGTGACCAGCGTCTCCTTCACGTGCGGAAAGAGATTGGGAATCATAATCTTGCGGTTCTGCTCAAAGATGGCTCGGTACGTGGCGGCGCAAGTGGCGGCCTCAGTGGGCGAGAGCCCCGGCAAAAGCTGGTCAAAGCCTGCCTCGAGCGGAACGCCTATGGTGGCGGCAATGGCGTCTTCCGAAGCCTCAGGGTAGCCCCGCTTCTTAAGCGTCATCCGCATAGTGGTCACAATATTGCCCCGGGTGTCTCCCAGCGTGCCGTCAAAGTCAAAGATAATCAGTTTCATAAGCTAGACCGGCAGGGCGTCGTAGAAGAGACTGTAGGAGGTGAAGAAGAAAAGGAGCAGCAGCAGGGCCAGCCACCAGGGCAGGAGGCAGAAAAAGATAACGGCCCAGATGAGGGCGGTAACCGGCGTAAGCACCAGCCGCACCAGAAAACGGGCCGAATTGCAAAAAGCCTTGTCCTTGATCTTCCGGCAAAGGAACTCAGCCGTAAACCACATAGGGAAGCTGAGCACGGCGGCCAGCAGCCAGAAAGGGAAGAGCAGGATGCTCTGCCACAGAGGGAGCTTGCCGGAAGGGGCCGAAGGCCACACCAGGGCTGAAAGCCGCTGATGGAGCTCCTCGCGGAAGGCCTGGAACTGTTCGGCCTCCGTCTTGTTGGCATTGGCAGCCAGGAAGGCATTCACGTCTATGGGCTCACCAAACTTGATATGGCCGAACCTTCTGTAATGGAAGAAGTCGCCGTAGTTGATGCCGGTGGGCACCACATAGGTCTGGCGCTGGGCGGCGCTGCGGAAAGCCAGGCGGGCAATGCCCTTCTGGATGGGCTGCACCTCGCGTCCGGGCGTGTGACGGCCTTCCGGGAAAAGGCAGAAAGGAACATCGTTGGCCAGGACCTCGTCAATCTCGTCAAAAGTCTTGTAGTTATCCGTCACGGAACGCAGACCGTCGCGTTCGCGGGTCATCGGGAGAATCCTCAGAAAGCGGAGCGCCTTGTTGGCTAGGGGCTTGCGGAAGATATCGGCCCTGGCTCCAAAGACCGTGGGCTCCCTGCGGGTCTGCAGCACCATCAGCGCATCCATCAGCGTGTTCGTGTGGTTGGGCGCTATGATGACGGCTCCGTTGTCGGGAAGCTCTCCTTCGGCCTTGAAAATGCCAAAGCTGGCCCGGGTGCAGTAGTCTACATACGGGCGAAGGAGGCTGTACCCGCGGTTATGTTCCCAAATCTTAGCCATTTCTTCTGGTTAAATTAAAGATGGTGGCAATGGTAAGGCCGGAAATGATGTGCCAGATGCCCCACCAGGCCGTGATCACCAGCATACCTCCGTGCGGCGGGAAGCCGGCAAAGAGCGAAGTGCCCAGCATAAGGGCAAGACCCAGGCCGGAGTTCTGGATGCCGGTCTCGATGGTGAGGGTGCGGCGGTCGCGGAACGGAACCTTGCCAATGGTGGCCACCCAGAAGCCAATGCTCAGGGCCAGGAGGTTGTGGATGAGCACCACAATGAAGATGTACTTGACACACTTCAGAAAGGCATCGAGGTTACTGCCGAAGGACAGCACCACCATCCCCACAAAAATCACGATGGAGAGCCACTGCAGGGGCTTTTTGAGGACCGCAGCCACCTTGGGAAGGTAGCGGCTGGTGAGAATGCCCAGGCCCAGCGGAATACCCAGCAGGATGAAGATGGTCTTGAACACATCCCACAGCGGAATCACCAGGGTAGGAATCTCGGCCGAAACGGCAGCGCTGTGCAGATAGATGGAACCCCACAGCCAGAAGTTGAAGGGCGTCAGGAGCACGGCAAGGGCGGTGGAAATGGCCGTAAGGCTCACCGAAAGCTCGACATTGCCCTTGGCCAGGGAACTCATAAAATTGGAGATATTGCCACCGGGGCAGGCCGCCACCAGAATCATACCCAGGCCCATCATAGGCGAGATCCATCCCGTAAGCAGGATGGCCAGCCCGCAGGTGAGGGCCGGCAGCAGCACCAGCTGGCACAGGATGCCCAGCAGCACGCTCTTGGGCTTCTTGAAGACCTCCACAAAGATGTGGGGGTTAATGCCCAGGGCCACTCCGTACATCACAAAGGCCAGGACAATGTTGATGGTATTCATTCCGCCGGCATTCAGGGTAACCTGGATGCTGTCGATGGTGTTCATTACTTCTTGCGTCATATGGTTGTGAGTTTTAGTCGTTAATAACAAGGCCGTCATAGGCGGGCCCAACGCCGTCCGGAAGCTCCCGGCAAAACTCCTCGTGGGGAGGGAAGGAATGGCTCAGATGGGTAAGCCAGGTATGCCTGGCACCAATCCGGGCCGAAAGTTCCAGCGCCTGCTCCAAAGAGAAGTGCGAATGGTGGGGATAGTACCCCACGGTATTGAGGGTCACGTGCTCCAGGCCGCGGAGCTTTTCCAGCTCGGCCTCGGGCAGGGAACTCATATCCGTAATGTAGGCGATGTTGCCAAAGCGGAAGCCCAGCACGGGCATCTGGTCGTGATAGCCGCGGATGGGAATCACGTTGGGATGCTCACGGGGTGCTTCCAGCACGGTATTGTCCGTGGGAAGGAGGCTGCCGTCGGGCTGGCGGTAGTAGTAGCCCTTGTTGCGCACCCACTCCAGGTCACCGGTGCCCTGCAGGGAGTCCACGCGGAAGGGACGCTCGTCAATGAGGTGGACGTGCCACTCCGGGGCGCCCGGGTACTTGTCCTCTGCAAAAGCGTAGGCGTAGTCGTTGCGGAGGGTCCTCAGGACCTTCTCCTCGCAGTAAATCTCGGCCGCCTTCTTGTCAATGTAGTTGAACGAGCGGACGTCGTCCAGGCCGCCGGTATGGTCCTTATGGTTGTGCGTGAGGAGGATGGCGTCCAGGTGGCGGATATCGGCCCTGAGCATCTGGGTGCGGAAATCGGGACCGGCGTCAATGAGAATGTTGAGCCCGTCCATCTCTACAAAGGCCGAAGCCCTCAGCCGCTTGTCCTTCTGGTCGGCCGACTGGCACACCCGGCACTGGCACCCAATGATGGGCACCCCCTGCGACGTTCCCGTCCCCAAAAATGTGAGCTTCACACTCATAGCACAATCTTCTCTAAAGTATTCACCCGTGCGGGGTCGTAAGGCCTCTCCACGCGGATGTAATTGCCCGTGTAACCGCCCATAATGCCGTTTTTGACGGACGATTCCCACAGCACGGTCTCTTCCAGGCCCTTGTTGGCGGCCACAAACTGGGCGTGCAGCTCTTCACACAGGGCCTCCAGCCGGGCCACGCGCTCGGTCTTGAGGCTGTCCTGCACCTGGTCCTTCCACTCCGCCGCCCTGGTTCCGGGCCGGCGGGAGTAGGGGAACACGTGAATGAAGGCCGGCTTAACCCGCTCCTTCAGGAACGTGTACGTTTCCTGGAACAGCTCCTCGGTCTCTCCCGGCAGCCCCACAATCACGTCAATGCCAAAGAACACCTTGGGCTCACCGGGCCGCTCCATAGCCTGCCGGATATAGTCAATGCGAGAGGCAAACAGCGCTGTATCGTACCGCCGCCCCACTTTCTTCAAAAGCGTATCGCTGCCGCTCTGCAGCGGAATGTGGAAATGCCGCTGGAACTTGGTTCCGGAAGCAATCCAGTCCACAATCTCCGGCGTAATGAGATTGGGCTCGATGGACGAAATCCTGTATCTCTCTATGCCCTCCACCTCATTGAGCGCCTTGAGCAGATCCAGGAAACTCTCTCCGGTGGTGCGTCCAAAATCACCCGTATTCACGCCCGTGAGCACCACTTCCTTCACCCCTTCGGCCGCAATGCTTTCTGCCATCTTCACGCACTCACAAATGGGAATGTTCCGGCTCCGGCCCCTGGCAAACGGCACCGTGCAATAAGCGCAAAAGTTGTCGCACCCATCCTGCACCTTCAAAAAAGATCTAGTCCTCTCTCCCGAGCTATAAGCCCCCATAGTGGAGTCTGATGTGTCAGCGGCTTGGCCGCACACATCAGCCACAATCTGTTTCTTCTCTTTGGCCCCAAACACCTTCCAGACGCCGTCGATGGAGAGGAGCTGTTCCTTTCGGAGTTCGGCGTAGCAACCGGTGACCACAATGCGGGCCTCCGGCGCGGTTTTGTGGGCTCGGCGGATGAGGTTGCGGGACTTCTTTTCGGCCGTTTCGGTAACGGCGCAGGTATTGATGAGATAGACATCGGCCTGGGCGGTCCAAGGGACGACCTCCCAACCGGCGGCTACAAAACCGCGCTCGTAGGTGGACGTCTCGGCGTAATTGAGCTTACAGCCCAGGGTGGTGAATGCTATCTTCATACGCTAAGGATCAAAAATACACAAGGTCTCTTGCCAATGGTAATGGGCTTGGACTTCCACTCCGCCACCGTGCGGGTCTGGATAAACTGGTCGGGGCAGGTGAGGTTGGCGGCCACGCAAACGCGTGTGTGGCCGTTGAGGCAGGACAAGAGGTCTGCCATCAGGGAATCGTTGCGGTACGGGGTTTCAATGAGAATCTGCGTCTGGCGGGCGCTGGCCGAACGTTTCTCCAGCGTACGCAGGGCGGCGCGGCGCTCCTCCGTCTTGGCCGGGATGTAGCCCACAAAGGCAAAGGACTGGCCGTTGAGGCCGGAGGCCATCAGGGCCAGCATCAGGGACGACGGACCCACCAGCGGGACCACCTCAATGCCGTGGCGATGGCACAGAGCCACCAGCAGGGCACCGGGGTCCGCCACGGCGGGAAGGCCGGCCTCGGAGAGGAGGCCCACACTTCGGCCCTCATCAAAGAGCTTGGCAAAGGCTTCTACCTCCTGCGGTTTGGTATGCTCGTTGAGTTCGTGGAACTCGAGCTCGTCAATATGCCCCTTGAGCCCTGCGGCCGAAAGGAAACGCCTGGCGGTGCGAAGCTCCTCCACCACAAAGCAGTTGAGGGTGGGGATGACCTCCAGCACGGAAGCCGGGAGCACCCGGGCCGGGTCTCCTTCTCCCAGGGGAGTGGGAATGAGGTATAACTTACCTTTGGACATGGGCTTTACCGGTTGAATCTATCTGAATCTTTACTTCTTTCTGTACTTGCTGCGCTTCTTCCAGGGCGCGCTGCTCCTTCTGCGCGCGGGTGCTGAACAGCTCCCGGAACAGCTGGGCAAAGGTGTTGAACTCCATCTGGTAGGCAATACCGGCACCGTGGCGCTGGCTGTTGTCCAGGAAGGAGGAGAGTTGGTCGGCGGCGTGGGTGAAGAGGTTGAGGCGCAGGTTGCCGTTGCGCGTGAGCTTGATCTCAGCGTCCACGTTGCCGGCTACCTCGTTGGTGGAGGTGGCGCCCAGCCGCTCGCGGTTGCCCACCGAGCCGTTCACAATGACGCGGTTGTTGAACAGCTGTGTGCTCACGGCTACGTCAAAGATGTTGGTACCGTATTGGGTGGACTTGTAGTTAAGACCCAGGTCCAGAGGAATGTCCAGCTTCTGGAAGATGTTGTTGAGCTGGCCCGACATAATACTGGATACGTTGGAGAACAGCACGTCGGAGCCTCCCACGCTGATTCCGGATTCTTCGGAAGGCAGGAAGTTGCCGGCCACCAGCAGGTAAATGAACTGCTTCTGGATCTTGTCCTCGGTGTTGAAGGCGGCGGATACCTGGGCCTGCACGGTGGGGTTGAGGTCCGGAATGTCAATGGAGAAGTGGAGCTCGGGGTTGCGGAGCTTGCCGGTGATGTCAATGCCGCAGTTCACCGTGCGGCGGGAAGTGGCACTTTCATCGGCCGTTAAATTGTACAGGCTGGCCTTGGTTACATACAGGCTCTTCACGTTGAGGTCGGTGTCCATCACGTCTCCGTTGAAGCGCACGGAACTGCCGTCCTGGATGGTGAAGTCTCGGCTCACCAGGCTCATAGCGCTAAAGTGGAAGTGGCCGCTCGTGAGCGTGTAGTTGCCGTTCATGGTGAACAGGCCGGTGCGGGAGCGGCTCACCAGGTCAATGGTGCCGTTGCCCGCTCCCTGCAGGGAACTCTCGTTGTCTACGTCAATGTACACCTGGGCGTCGGGGGTGGCGTGCACGCGCAGTACCACATCCAGGTCAGAGGTCTGTTTGCCGGTGGGCGTGCGGCTGGCCATCATCTTCTCGTACGGATCCTGCTCCTGGGCAGGTTCCACAAACGTGAGCAGCTCGCGGGAACTGTCTCCGCTCATGGAGCCCAGCGGCACGTGCAGCTCTCCGGAGCGGGTGGTGGCGTCAATGGCCAGATTGATCTTGTTCAGGTCTCCGGTTACGTCTACCCGGCCGTCGGCATACAGGTTGCCGTAGAAACTCTGGTCCGGTGTGTTGGGCGTGTCAATCGCGTGCATCTGTTCTATTTGCACGTGGATGTCCATTCCCAGATTGCTAAAGTCATTGAAGAGAAGGCAACCCTGCAGGTTTCCCCGGCCATTCTGGCCGTCCGAGAGCCGGAGCGGGGTAAAATACAGTCCGTCATCCTTGAGCTCCAGATTCCCCTCTGCTATGTACGGAACCCGGGTGAATTCCAGTTCCAGGAGCCCATCCCGGAGCTGGAGGTCCTTGCTGGCAAAGTGCAGCGGGGAGCCCAGTTGGCCGGATACCTCTGCCTGACCGTCCAGGTAGCCTCCGAACCGGGAGAAAAGGCCGGTCAGGAAGGGAGAGATATAGCCCAGGTTGAATCCGTCCAGGCGGGCCGATGCAAAAAAGTCCTTGCTGGACGGAGCCAGGTAGGCCTGGGCATCCAGGGAAGAGCGCCCGTTGAGCGTGTTGCGCAGGGTGGCGGAAAAGCGGTTGTTCTGCTCTTCGTAGGTGCTGTAAATATTGAGCGTTCCCAGCGGCTGACCGGAAACGTAAGTGGAGTCGCAAACGATATTGGCCAGCAGGCCGATGGACGGCTTGGTGGGAGAGATAATCATAGCGCGGCCGGTGGCCAGACCGTCCAGCTCGGGCGTGCCGCCCGTGAAGGTGTTGAGGACGTCCAGGTCAAAGTGGTCCATCCTCACGTGCAGCGTGTCGTTGCGGTGCGCCTTGAGGGAACCGTCAATGAGCAGCGACTGCAGCTCGTGCGTGGCCTGGAGGCGTCCCACCTCAATGTCTCCGCCGTCAAACACAATGTCGCGGGATTCCACCTTCCACTCGTCTCCTCCCAGGCGGAAGCGCGAGGGCCTTACCTGGCCGGTAACGGCCACGCCGTTCTCCCGGTGCTCCAGCCCTGCCGTGAGGTCAAACTGGCCGTAAGTCTTGGCATCGTCCTGGTTGTCAAAGGAATAGCCCAGGTTAATGCGGTTGTCGTTGGCGTTGAGGTCAAAGCGGTTGTTCAGCAGTCTTCGGCCTCCCAGATCCAGCGTACTGCCCGTGATGATGGCTTCCAGTGCACTGTCCCGGTTGTTGGCATCCAGCTGGAAATCCCGGATGAACCGGTTATAATGTGCGAGTCGGCCCGAGGTCATCTTGGCCGTCAGGAGGCCGTTGTGGTTTACCTGGATCTGTGCTTGCGTATTCTTCTCCACATACAGCCCCGGTACAAAGAAGTTCAGCAGTTCCTGGGCTCGGAGCACCTGCAGGGCCAGGTTATAGGAGGCTCCGTTCCAGTTCTGGGCAGGGTCTTCGCCCAGCGCCGGCAACTCCTTCTCTACCAGCAGATCCTTCATGTCCTGGGCAAAACGGAGAATGGATTCCGAACCTTGGTACTGCATGGTAAGGATGCCGGAACTCACGTTGACCGTGTGCACGGTGTCTTTCTGGTGGGCGGTGATAAACAGGTTGCCCAGTTGCTGGACGCCCTCCTGGCTCTCCAGCGTAATGTCTGCCAGGGTTACCACCCCGTCCAGGTTCCGGGCTCCGGAGCGGCGGAGGTCGCTGTTCACGTTGAACTTGATGCCGGCAATGGCCCGGTTGTCCAGGTTGAGCTGGTTCAGGTCTGCGTCTACCTTGAGGTCAAAGAAGTACAGGGCGTCGGGTTGGTCTCCCAGGTCCAGCTGGCTGTTGAACCGCAGCTGGAGATTGGGGTCCCGCGAGATCAGCGAGGCCTGGAGCGATTCATTCTTATAGCTTCCGCGGGCCGAAATGCCCGAGTAGGTATATCCCTTGGCTTCCAGGGCGGCAATCTGGAGGGTGTCCAGCTGCACGTCCATCTTTCCGTTGTCCTTGAAGGCAGCGTCCAGCGAAGTGCGCATAGAAAGAGGGCCGAAGTCATCCGAGCCCAGAATCTTGCCCAGGTGCAGACTGCTGGTAGCCACCTGGCCGCCCAGGTGCAGGTCCTTCTTGTCGTCCACCACGTTGCGGATGTAGACATCGGCCAGGATTCGGCCTATATTGGAGAGGAACTGACCGTTGACTCCCAGGTCGTTAAGCGGGCCCTGCACCTTGCCTTCAAAGCGGAGGCGCTCTCCGGGGGCGAATTGCTTCAAATTCAAGTTGGTAGAGGGAGCCCAGGCCTTCACAAAGCCCGACAGGCCGTCCAGGTCAAAGTCAATTTCCTTGACGTTGATGTCGTAGATGCCGGTGACCTCCTTTTCCACATCCCGGATGCTGCCGCTCACGCTTACACGGATTCCGTTATCCGGGTCCGTGACCGTGATATTGTCCAGGTGGAGGTCGTTCACCGTGCCGCGCACGTGGCCCTTCGCTATTCCCCGGAAGGTGGTTTCCAAGTAGGCGAAATGGGAAATGGTATGGCCCATGTCCACCAGGGAACCGTCCCGGATAAGGCCGTCAATGACCACCTTGTTGGTAAAGTCGTTGTAATCCTCGTCCAGGGAGCCTTCCAGCCTCAGGTATTCGAGGCCAACATCGGAATAGCCGTCGTCAATGTGCAGGTCCCTGATATCCAACAGCTTCTCTCCCACACTGAAACTCTTGGCGTGAACCTCGTTAAAGTGGATTCCGGTGTCCCTTTCCAGGAACTGGAGGGTGGCATTCTGGCCGGAGATATGGTTGTTGGCTACTTTGAGGTTTTCTACGTGTCCCTGTTCCAGAAGGATGCTCAGATGCTCCCAGTCTATCTCGCCTTCCGGAATGGTGCGGCCTTCCGTATTCTGGGTCAGCGGAACGTTCTCCATGCGGAAGGTAAGGTTTTCCAGTTCCACCTGGCGGGCGGTGAGCAGGTTCCCCCAGCCGGGGGCCGTCTTTTCTTTTTCTTCGGATTGCAGGCCGAAGGCACGCTCCAGGCTGGTGATACCATGCCCGGGCCGGTTGGGATCCGGTTCCATGACCAGGTTGAAGCCGCCGCCAATGAGGCGCAGCCGGCTCACGTGGGCACCTTTCCCGCTCAGGAAGCCCCGCAGGGAGAACTTCACGGACAGATTGTCCACGTACAGGATGGTGTCCAGCTCGGGAATGGCGGGCTTGGTATCGCGCACCACCAGGTCTTTGAGGATGATGGCTTCCAGGGGCCGGATGGAAATGTCCGAAAACTCGATGGTGGCGTCTGCGTCTTTTTGAATGATTCCAATTATGCGCTTTCCCAGGGCCGTCTGCACGGCGGGGGATTGTATGGCCACCAGGCCCGCCAGCAACAGAATTGCCAGCAGTCCGAGTATCCAAGCAGTTATTTTGAGGCCCTTGCGCATTATCCTACAAAATTAACAATAATTTTGTATCTTTGCACCCCTAAATGTATCAACGATGGCCGATTATATCCTGGGCATAGAATCTTCCTGCGACGACACTTCCGCTGCCGTCCTCAGGGATGGTGTGCTGCTGTCCAACGTAATTGCCTCACAGCAAGTCCATAAGGACTTTGGCGGGGTGGTTCCGGAGCTGGCGTCCCGTGCCCACGAACAGAACATCGTACCCGTGGTTTCCGAGGCCCTTCGCCGGGCCGGCGTGGAGGCCTCGCAGCTTTCGGCCATTGCCTTTACCCGCGGTCCCGGATTGCTGGGATCGCTGCTGGTGGGCACTTCCTTTGCCAAGGCGCTGTCCCTTTCTCTGGACATTCCTATGGTAATGGTGAACCACCTCCAGGGGCACATTCTGGCCAACTTCGTGCGCCAGCCCGATGTCCCCGTGCGCGAGCCCTCCTTCCCGTATCTGTGCCTGCTGGTTTCCGGCGGTAACTCGCAGATTGTCAAGGTCAACAGCCCGCTGGAGTACGAGATCTTGGGCCAGACCATAGACGACGCCGTGGGAGAGGCCTTTGACAAGTGCTCCAAGATGCTGGGGCTGGGTTATCCCGGCGGCCCCGTCATTGACCGGCTGGCCAAGCAGGGAGACCCCAACCGTTTCCAGTTTGCCAAGCCCAATATCCCCGGTCTGGATTACAGCTTCTCCGGCATCAAGACCTCCCTGCTGTACTTTGTAAGGGACGAGCTCGCAAAAGACCCTAACTTCCTGGAAAACAACAAGGAAGACCTCTGCGCCAGCTTCCAGAAAACGCTCATCGACATCCTTATGACCAAGCTCATCCGCGCCGCCAAGGAAACCCGCATCCGGGAAATCACCATTGGAGGCGGCGTCAGTGCCAACAGCGGCCTGCGTGAAAGGATTGTGGCCGAAGGCGAAAAGCGTCACTGGAACACCTACCTGCCGGAATTCAAGTTCACCACGGACAACGCCGCTATGATTGCGGTGGCCGGCTGGTTCCAGTACAAAGCCGGCGTACGCACCCCGCTGGACGTGGCTCCCGTCTCCCGAATGGCCGATTTCTAGGCCTTCGGCCCTTTTGGAAATGTCGCGGATTATTCCGAACTTTGAAAGTTAGAACGACATAACCAAAAGACTCTATGGGAAAATATAAAAATGACGCCCGCGTGGTCCTGACCTTGGATGCAGGCGGTAATTCCCTCCGCTTCAACGCTATGAAGGGAGAAGAATTCATTCTGGAAACCATCACCCTTCCTTCCAACGCCAACGACCTGGACCTGTGCCTCCAAACTATGGTAACGGGCTTTAAAACGGTCATCAACCAGCTGGGTAACGTAAAGCCCGAGGCCATCAGCTTCGCCTTCCCCGGCCCCGCAGACTATCCCGCCGGCATCATTGGCGGTTTCCTGCCCAACTTCCCGTCGTTCCGAGACGGCGTGGCCCTGGGACCGTACCTGAAGGAAGTCTTCGGCATACCCGTTTTCATCAATAACGACGGAGACCTCTTTGCCTTTGGAGAGGCCCTCAGCGGCGCCCTTCCGGAAGTAAACGACAAACTGGAGGAATACGGCAGCAACAAGCGCTTCCGCAACCTCATTGGCTATACCTTTGGCACAGGCTGCGGCATTGGCTGCGTCATCAACGGCCAGCTCAACCGCGGAGACAACAGCTGCGTAGAGACCTATTGCCTGCCCAATCCGCACATTAGCGGCGTAATCCTGGAAGACAGCATTGCCATCCGTGCCGTCAAGAGAGTGTATGCAGAGCAGTCCGGAGAGCAGGATCCCAACCTCACCCCCAAGGATATCTACGACATAGCAGACGGCAAGCGCCCCGGCAACAAGAAGGCCGCCCTGGCCGCCTTTGCAGAGATGGGTCACGTGGCCGGTCTGGCCATTGCCCAGGCAGCCCAGCTTATGGACGGTATTGTGGTCATTGGCGGCGGCATCTCGGCTTCGGCCAAGTTCTTTATGCCCGCCCTGCTGGAAGAGATGAGAGGCACCGTGAGAACCCTCGGAGGAGACGTCCTGCAGCGCGTTCAGATGAAGGTTTATAACCTGGACGACGAGGCCGAATTTGCCGAATTTGCCAAGGGAGAAGCCCGCGAGCTCAAGATCTACGGAACGGACAAAACCGTCACCTACGACCCTCAGAAGCGCATTGGCATCATCCTCGACAAGATTGGCACTTCCACCGCCATCTCCGTTGGAGCCTATGACTTCGCCCTGGCCGCGCTGGACGAATAGGTTTGAGCTGGCGCCTAACTCGCTGTTAACCAATAAAATGCATTAATGGGCCCCCACCTTACGGAAGGGGGTCCATGTTGTTAATCGCCACATAGTCAGCTACATAAGAGCCAGGCGGGAGAAGCAGGCTTCAGCACAATTGATGCCATCCAGGGCCGATGACACAATGCCACCGGCATACCCGGCGCCTTCCCCGCAGGGGTAGAGGCCGGGAACGGAGACATGCTCCAGCGTTTCGGGGTTGCGGGGCAGGCGCACCGGAGAGGAGGTGCGGGACTCCACGCCCAGCAGCAGGGCATCATTGGTATAGTAGCCGTGCATCTGGCGGTCTACCTGCGGGAATGCGCGGCGAAGGCGTTTGGAAACGTGTTCCGGAAGAAGTTCATGCAGGGGGGCCGAAAGGGCTCCGGGATGATAAGACGTCTTGGGAAGGTCTTTGGACTCTATGCCCCGGCAGAAGTCCTTCATCCTCTGGGCAGGGGCCGATAGCGGATGCTTCCCGCCGTGCTGGGAAACCCACTGGTACATGGCCCGTTCCACATCCCGCTGGAAATCCATCAGGGCAAACGGTCCGGTATACTGTTCCGGTTGGTCTCCGGGTTCAATCTGAACCACTACACCGGCATTGGCCCACTTGGAATTGCGGGCAGCGTTGGACATCCCGTTCAGAACCACCGTTCCGTCTTCCGTTGAAGAAGGCACCAGAATGCCTCCCGGGCACATACAGAAAGAAAAGACCCCTCTTTCCTCCACCTGCTGCACAAAGGAATATTCCGCTGTGGGCATAAACGGCTGGTACTTGCCGTGATACCGGATCTGGTTGATGAGCCACTGGGGATGCTCCACTCGCACACCCAGGGCAAAGCCCTTGGCCTCCAGCGTCCAGCCTTTGGCCTGGAACAGTTCATAGATATCCCGGGCCGAATGGCCGGTGGCCAGGATCACCTTGGAGGCGTGGTACTCTGCACCACTGGCACAGCGCACCGTGAAACCGGGCTCAATCTCCGTTACCCGGCTGTCGAAATGATACTCTCCTCCGTGGTCCAGGATACACTGACGGATGTTTTTTACCACTTCCGGCAGGCGGTCTGTACCAATATGGGGATGGGCATCTATGAGGATGTCCGGCGATGCGCCAAAGGCTACCAGCTGGTGCAGCACCTCGCGGATGTCTCCGCGTTTGGAGGAGCGGGTATAGAGCTTCCCGTCACTGAATGCGCCGGCGCCGCCTTCTCCGTAACAATAGTTCGAATCCGGGTCTATGACCCCTTTCAGGGACAGCTGGGCCATATCTACCTTGCGGCGTTCCACGTCTTTTCCCCGCTCCAGCACAATGGGCTTCAGTCCCAGCTGGAGCAGTTTGAGGGCGGCGAACATCCCGGCCGGACCGGCACCGATTACCAGCACCGGTGAGGCCTGGGATACATCCAGATAAGGCGCCACCCGGTACGGCTCATAGGTCTCGTTGTCTCGGTACGCCTGCACGCGGTAACGGTACAGGATATCCTGCCGGGCATCTATGCTGCGGCGCACCACTTCCACGTGGCCCACCTTTTCGGCCTTCACGCCCAAAGCTTTGGCGGCCGCCTCACGCAGCTCTGCCTCAGTGAGTTCTTTGCCTATTTTTTGTGCTATCTCAAACTCTTTCATCTACACATTTCTTAGGATTCGTCTATTTGATCAGTGCCCGTCCGGCCTTGCCGTCAATGCAGACGGTGAGGGCGTCCTGCAGCTGCACGTGACGGAGCCACTGGGTCTCAAAGACGGCCGGGAGGGCATCCAGGGCCTTGAGGTCCAGGCTGTCACCGGGACGGGAGTAGGGATCCACGTTCACGTAGCCGGCGTTGAAGGAGGTGAGGTTCTGGAAGAAGTGCGTACCCTGGCTGGGATCTACGCGGAAATCGGGCAGGGAGCACTCTACAAGGGCCTTGGCCTCGGAAATGTCGCTCCACACCACGGGCACACCCAGGGTGGGGATGCTGGAGCCCCAGCGGCCATAGCCAATCAGAACATACTGCCGGCCCTCGGTCCTTAACTGGGCGTTGAGGGTGCGCAGCTCGGCTGCCATTTCTTCGGTCTTCATCTTGTCAAAGGCATCGGCCTTCAAATAGATGACATCTTTGAGACCGCTGATCCAGCCCGTTCCAAGGGCACTTTGGGAAGTGACGATGGCGTTGGAGCAGTCCACGTTGCGCCAGTCCACATCGGCCTTCAGACTATCGGACGAAATGGGCCGAACCTGGAGGGCATTGAAGATGCCGGTGGAGAGTTCTGCGGCGTATTCTATTTCTACGCCGCCCTGCATTTCGCTGGAGCAGATGTCCAGGAGGGTTTGCACAATCTCTGCCAGCGGGTAGGTTCCGTAACGCAGGATGTGGGAGAAGGTCACGGCCTTGGGACCGTTGGCCAGGGGGGAGTCCACCATACGCTGGTTTTCGTAGTCGTAGGTGGAGATGACGCGGTTGAAGGAGCTGAACTTGCTGCAGTCGTAAATGTCCGTGCGTTCCAGGTTTACGGCGTCGTCAACGCTGGTCTTGAACTTCTCCGGCTGCAGGTTGAGGGCGTACATTACCTTCTGGGTGTCCCTCATAGCCAGTTCCGGGGTGGAAGTCTGCAGCACGTGCTTGGGATAGGCGGGGGAGAAGCGGAGCACCTGCTCGCCGTCCACCACGGCCTTGCCCAGGCCGTAGGCCACTTTGGCTATTCCTTCTTCGGCCCTTTCGTGACCAATGGGGTAGTAATTCACGCTGCGGGCCACGCCGGAAAGGGTGGGGAAGAAGTAGCCTTGGTCTTCGGCCCCGCAGATCTCCTGCAGGATGATGGCCATCTTTTCTTCCGAAATCACGTTGGCGGTGGCGGTGATGTAGCCCCTGGACGAGGCATAGTACACCGATGCGTAGACGCTCTTGATGGCCTTGGAGAGGAGGCGCAGCTGCTGGTCCTCGTTCTCTACCGACGGAATCATATACGTGGAGTACACGCCCGCAAACGGCTGATAGTAAGAGTCTTCCAGTTTGGAGGAAGAGCGCACGGCCAGCGGCGTATGCACCACGCGGATGAAGGCGCGGAGCACGTCCATTACGTCGGCCGGGAGGTTGGAGGACACGAATTCCGAAAGGATTTCTGCGTCCGAAATGTCCGAATTAATCACATACTGCAGACCGTTCTCCAGGATGAAGCGGTCAAAGCAGTCGGTGGCCAGCACCAGGGTACGGGGCACCGTGATGTGCACACCTTCCCACTTGTTGTACAGGCGGTGCTGGTAGAGGATGTGGTTGAGGAAGGCCAGACCGCGGGCCTTGCCGCCCAAGGAGCCCTCTCCGTAACGGGCAAACCAGATGGTGTCGTTGTAGGTGGCGGCGTCAAAGCGGGCCACTACGCCCAGACTCTGCTTTACGCGGTATTTGTGGATGAGCGGAATGGCCATCGCCCGGAACTCGGCGGCGCTGGGCAGACGACTGCTCTTGATGGCGTTGCCCTCTGCAAAGATACCGCGGGCCAGGAGCCAGCGGGAGATGTAGTTCTTGCTGCGGAGCTTGTCCAGAACCTTCTCAGGCAGGGTTTCCAGCACTTCCTCCACGCCCTGCAGGTCGCCCGCGCGGGCAATTACGCGGCCCTTCTCGTTGGTGGCCACAAATTCGCCAAAGCCAAATTCACGGCCAATGTACTCTGCCAGCTCGTGGGTGAGCGTCTTGGAACGCTTCATCAGGAAGCCGGCTCCCAGGCTTTCGGCCACGGGGCGCATACTCTCCTGCGAGCTCTGCATAAGGATGGGCATACGAGGGTCGTCGGAGCGGATGAATTTGCACAGGTCCACACCGGCGTCCAGCTTCTCCTGCGAGGGTTTGTCGTGCTTATGCAGCACAAAGCCAATGTCGGAAATCACGCCCAGGAGGTTCTCCTTGTACGTGTTGTACAGCTGCACGGCGTCGTCGTAGTTGGTGGCCAGGAGAATCTTCGGCCTTGCTCTTTTTCTTAAAATCTGCTGCTCCTCGTTGAGGGCGTCGCGGATGGAGGCCAGGTTCTGCTGCAGCACCAGCTTGTACAGTAGTGGCAGGTAAGTGGAGTAGTACCGCACGGAATCTTCTACCAGCAGGATGCACTGGACACCCAGCTGGAGAATGTCTTCCTGTGCGTTGAGGCTGTCTTCCAGCAGCTTGATGATGGCAATGATGAGGTCCGTGCTGCCGTTCCAGTTGAACACGTAGTCAATGCAGGAACGGTCCTTGTCTTCCAGCTGGCGCGACACCTCCTTGGAGAAGCAGGTCATAAGCACCACAGGCGTGCCAGGGGCCGATTCTTTGACCTTGTGCGCAAACTCAAAGGCGCTGTCTCCGCCGGCGTTGTACATAGTGATCACTATGTCCCAGCGCTCTCCGGCGGTCACCCGTTCCAGGGCCTCCCCGGTAGAGGAGACCCTTTCAAACACGGGCGGATTGCTCAGGTTGAGTTCCGAGTACTCACGGGCGATGCGCATATCCAGCCGCCCGTCTTCTTCCAACGAGAAATTGTCGTAATTGTTGCAAACCAGAAGGACCCGGCGGATCCTGTTGGTCATCAAAGCTGCATTCTCCATTTATATTATACTAAGCCTTGGTCCGTCATAGCACCGGCCACCTTGATGAAGCCCGCCAGGTTGGCGCCTTTCACGTAGTTGACCGTGCCGTCGGCCTCCGTACCGTACTTGACGCAGGCAGCGTGGATGTCCTGCATAATGCGGTGGAGGTAGTTGTCCACTTCTTCGGCCGTCCAACGCTGACGCATCGAGTTCTGGCTCATTTCCAGACCGCTGGTGGCCACACCGCCGGCGTTGGATGCCTTACCGGGGCTGTACAGCAGGCCCGCG
>JAEEGK010005892.1_pt1 | contig 29608 bp, 22 predicted proteins | sample 8958771 | NCBI WGS metagenome assembly JAEEGK01 (sample SAMN16246547, study PRJNA631951) | gut metagenome | biome: gut microbiome; feature: rumen; material: SC-attached | host: Bos | place: Iran: Karaj | collected 2018-10 | reverse complement strand
TAATTTTTCTTTTAAAATTTTTTTTTTTTTTTTTTTATTTATTATTTTTAAATAAAATTTTTAATTTAAAATAATATTAAAAATTAAAAAAAAAAAAATTAAACATTCAAAAAAATAATAAAAATAATTTATAACTTAAAAAAAAATGAAATTGTACATTTGTGATAGCAAAGGCGAAATGTTAAAAATCTCAATAGAACCAGAAAAAAAAATATTCGATCTAAAAGAAAAAATAAAAGAATTAAAATACGTAAAAAACGAAATAATTTTATGTTTCGATGGAAAAATGTTAGAAAACGAAAAAACAATTTTAGAAAGTGAATTAAAAGAAGAAAATATTTTAAGTTTTTTAGGAAATTTTGTTCCACATAAAAATAATTAAAAAATTAAATAAAAAAATAAATAAAAAATTAACATTATTAAATTAACATTATTAAATTAACATTATTAAATAAAAAAAAAAAAATGAAAAAAATAAAAACAATTTTAAAAAAATTTGATATTTTCGGCGTGAATCCAAATTTTCATTACAAATCAAAAAAAAAATATCGAAGCGCCGCAGGTGGAATGATTTTTATATTAATTTTTATATTATTATTAATTTACACATACATTAATTTAAATTCTTTACTAAATTTAAAAAAAATGTCCGTAATTTCATATGAAAATTATTTAAATCAAACCGAAGGAATAAATTTTAATAATTATTCATTAACATTCGCATTTGGATTTGAATGTGAAAATTATTTTAATTATAATAAAGAAGAATTTGAAAATTTATTTAAATTCGAAATTAAATTCACAAACACAACAAGAAAAAATAATATTATTAAAAGAGAAAAAAAAAATATTAATTTTCATAAATGTAATTTTAATGATTTTTATAATGAATTTAATGATTCGTTTTTTAATTTGGGATTGAATAATTTTTATTGTCCAGACAATAAAAATTTCAGCATAAAAGGCGATTTTACTGATTTGAATTTTGATTATTATGAAATTAGTTTAATTTCAAATAAAAATGATTTTGATGTTTATTATAATTTATTATCAAATGATTTTTGTAAATTTTCTTTAATTTTTACTGATCATATTATTAATATTAAAAATCATAAAAATCCGTTTATTAAAAATTTAAATCAAATTTATATTCAATTGTCGCCTGTTGATTACATTAAAAAAGATGTTTTTTTTGAGGTTCAAGAATTTAATTCAATAGAAAATTTGTTTTTTGATTATGATAAAAAAACTTTTTCAGTGAAATTTTTGAATGAAAAAGAATATGTGAATTATAAAGGAAAAGAAAGATTTAATGAAAAAAAAGAAAATTTTGATTTTTTTGCCAAATTTTTTCTACGAACTGAAAGAAAAATTGAAATTATTGAAAGAAAATATGAAAAAATTTATGAATTTTTTGAAAATTTTTTTTTTTTGTTTGTTAATTTAATTATTATTTTCGTTTTTATTTGTTCAATGTTGAATAATTTTTTTTTGTATAATTCAATAATAAAAAAAATATTTTTATATAAATTATCTGAAATTAAAGATGAAAAACATAATATTATTAAAATAATAGTCAATTTTTTTTCGAATAAAAAAAATAATAATAATAAAAATAATCGATTTAATACGAGCGATAATTTAATTTTAAATGATTTTGAAAATTCTTTTCAATTTTTAAAACTTAATAAAAATAAACACATTTCTTATAATAATAATTCAAATAATAATAATAATATTTCAAATAATAATAATATTTCAAATAATAATAATATTTCAAACAATTTTTCTAATAATATTATTAATCACACGAATATTTTTTTAGAGCATAAAAATAATTATAAAATAAATGAAAATAAATTTTTAAATGAAAAAAACAGAAAATTATTAAAAAATAACACAGCAATTTTATACAAAATAAATAATAAATCTTATTTAAAAATAAAAAATTTAATTGGATTAAAATATAGAAATAGTATTTTATTAAATAAAAAAAAAAAGAATAAAAATAGTATTATTATAAATGATTTTGAAACAATAGTTTTAATTTTTTTTCCTTGTTTTGCATCAAAAAAATTAAAAAATAAACGTTTGTTAGATTTAAATATTAAAGAAAAAATTTACAATAGTTTAGATATTTTATCTTATTTAAAAAATATAAAAATTTTAGAAAATTTAAGTTTTATTTTATTAGAAAAATATGAAAATAATTTAATTAATTTTATTTCAAAACCTTCAATTTTTTTTGCTAATAAATATTTAACTGAATATAAATTCAATAAAAATCATAAAATTGATGAAAATGATTTAAATTCGTTTTTTAGTTCGTATAAAATTTTAAATAACGTTTTTAATAAAAATGAATGTCAAAAAAAAATTGTTGATTTAGTTGATAAAGAAATTGAAAAAATTGTAAATTAATTTTAATTAATTATTATTATTTTATAAATGTTTTTTTATTAATTAATTATTATTATTATTATTATTATTTTAATGTTTGATGATTATAATAAAAATAATACTAATCAAGAACTTTTAAAATTTGAAAGTGAAAATAAAAATGAAAAATATTTAATATTAAAAATCTTATTAACAATTTTTTTAGTTTTAGTTTTTACTTTAGTTCCAATTTATTTCATTTATTATTCAAAAGATGAATTAAATTTTGTTGTTGTTTCAGACGTTCATCAAAATAATCATTATTTAAATAAATTAGTAAAAAAATTATCAAATAAAAAATTTGATTATGTTTTATTTTTAGGCGATTTTTTACATTACTCAGATGAAGATAATTTAAAAGATGTCGAAAGAATTTTAAAAAAATTCGAAGAAATCGCACCTGTTTTGTATGTTAGTGGCAATCATGATCATCCAAAAGAATTATATGAAGAAAATTATAAATTAGATACAGATTCAGATAAAACACAAAATCTTCATAAAACTTATAAAAAAATTAAAGATGATTTATATATTGTTGGACTTAGTGGAACAAATCCAATTTTGGGAGTATCAAATTTTACAAAAAATGATACACCTTTCGAATCTTTTATCTTAAAAGATGTTGATGAAATAACTGAAGGATTTCCTTGCATAGAAGATTTTTATGATTGTGATGAAGAATTTGATAAAAATTTAACTGATACATTAGATAAAATAAAAGATATAAAAGCTTCATTTATTTTAATGACTCATATGGGGCCTATATATTCTTACACTTCTGTTCAATTTTTTAATGAAACTTATCCTTTATCTTATTTAGGTAGTAAAACACTATTTGATAAGTTTATGAGGACTGATAAGATATTTTTAAATCTTCATGGACACACACATCCTTCTCGAGGAAGATTTAATTTTTACACTGACAAAACGGTTTTTAACCCAGGTGCATTGAAAGATTCTTTTTATGCAACAATGAAAGTAATAAAAAGGGATGGTAAATATGACATTGAAACATCATTAGAAAATTTAGATTAATTAAATAATAATTATTATAATTTAATTATAAAAAATGAGAAAAAAAATAAAAAATGAACAATTTCTTTCAACTTTATTTATTTCAGGTTTTCACATAGGAATGTGCATTTATTGGTCGATGACTCAAAAAAATTGGCGAAGACTTTTATTTTTGACTTGGTGGAGTTTATATTTAAATTCTGTGTTTTTAATAGCGATTTTAATATGCGATTCGATATTATTTTTTACAAAAAAAAAATTTTTAGAAAAAATAAATTTTTTTTTTAGAAATTATTATTCTTCTATTTCAATTTCTTTTAGTTATTTTGTTACTTTAATTTATTGGAGTTTAATTTATGTTGGTTCTGGATTTCAAATGGGAAAGAATTTAAATGATGTGCTACATAATATTTATATTCATTTGTTAGTGTCGATTTTTTTAACAATTGATGTTTTTGTTGCGAAAAGAGAAAAAAAAGATTTTAATTCAATAGAATTTTCGATTATTTATTTAATTTTAATTATTTATATGATTTTTTATTTAATTGGAAAATTCGAATATAATCAAAATGTTTATTCATTTACAAATGAAATGACGAAAATTAAAATAATAATTTATTTTATTATTTTTAGTGTTGTGATTTTTTTTTCGTATGAAATTTATATTTTTTTTGTTAATAAAGCAAATGAAGAAAATGAAGATAAAAATTACATTAATGAAATTCATTTAATGTTAAATGAACCTTTAATTAATTAATATTATTTAATAATTATTTATTTTCCAAATTTTAATTTCGCCATTGAAAGTGCATGAAATTAAATGATTTTTAATGATTTTTAAGCAGGAAATTTTTTGTTCATGCAATTGAATTTTAAATATTAAATTCCAATTTAAATTTTCATTAGAATTTTTTCTTAGAAATTTTAATAAATTTCCTTCACAAATTAATAAATTATTTTCATTAATAATTAAAGTTTCGTTGATTGAATTATTAAAATTTATTATTAAATCAACGTTTTTTGTGCAAATGTTTAAAAAATATAATTTATTTATTCCTTGACATAAAAATAAATTTTTATCGATTATTTTTAAATCTTTGTTGCTTCCGTAAATTTGAATGTTTGAAATTTCTTTTATGATTTTTTTGTTTTCGAAAAATAAAATTTTGTTGTTTTTAAAATCGGTTATTATTATTTTATTATTAATTTCTAATAAACTTCGAAAAAATCCATTTAAATTTAAAGTAAAAATTTGTTCTAAATTTAAATTAAAATTTATTATTTTATTTTCTTTGTTGCATGTTAAAATTGAAAAATTTTTTAATTGAATGAAATTAAAAAAATAAAAATCGAATTTTTTTTTAATTAAAATTTGATAATTAAATTTTGATGTTATTTTAAATAAAATTAAAAATCCATTTCGATCAGAACACAATAAATTTAAATCAAATAATTGAATAACATTTAAAATTCCAGATTGAAATTCATTAATTTCAAAATCAATTTCAAAAGTTTTATTATCAAAAACAAAAATTTTTGAATCTTCAGAAGAAGATAAAAATCTATTATCATTTTTTAATATTAAAAACGAATTTATTCTTTTATTATGAATTTTAATTGATGTTTCATTAAAAATATTAAAATTATTCATTTTATTAAAAAAATAATAAAAAAAATGAATGAATTTGAACTTGATTTTATAAAAAAAAGAAATTTACAATATTTTTTATATTCAAAAAAAGAACGTGAAAAAAAACAAGAAAATAAAAATAAAAGCATGTTAAATATTTATCAACTAAAAAAATTTAAACATTTTCAAGATTTATTAAAACTCGATGAAATTTCGAGCAGAAGCAATTACATTATTGTTAATTATAAAAACGATAAAATTGATAATTCAAATGAATGTAAAATAAATCGCGCGTTTTCTTCGATTGAAAAAAAAATAATAAAAAATAAAAATAATTATAAAAATTTATCAAAATCAAGTTTTTTAAATGTCAAAGAAATTATTGAAAATGAAAAGAAAAATTTAAATAAAAAATTAAAATTCAATGAAAATAAAAATAATTATTTAAAAAATAAATTATTAAATTTGGATAATAAAATGAAATTTCAAATTTATGAAAATGAAAAAAAAAACATTTTAAATAAAAACAAAGAAAATTTTAGAAAATATGAAATAAAAAAATATTCAAATTATTTAAAAATGATAAAATTAACAAATTTAAAATGTAAAAAAATAAACAATGAAATGAATAAATTATTTGAAAAAATAATAGAAACTTTTGATAAAGATTATAAACAAATAAAATTTTAAATAATAAAATTTTTATTTTTTTTAATTAAAGCACTTTGATGCATTTGTTTTATTCTAAATTCTGTTTTTTTTTTAATGTCTGGTCTTAATAAAATTAAAGTTTTTTTTAAATTTGGAAGATTTTCAAAATATTTTTTATCATTTGAATAAGAATAAATCATTTTTTTAATATGATTTTCCATATTTTTTGGAACAAAAAAATCATTTCCTTTGAATTTTCTTTTGATTTTTGATGTTTGTTTATTAATTTCTAAAAAATCTTTTTTTTGTTTTTTTTGATTTAATAAATAATACAATGAAAAATTTTTAATTTCGAATTTTTTGTTTGTTTGAGTGTCATTAAAATTAATTTCGTTTATTATTTTTTTTAATATTTTTCTTGAGTTTGAATCTAAATTAAATTTCGTTTTTGAATATTGAAAATTTAAAATATTTTCTTGATTAATTGAATTTTTTTCTCTTTTCACATTAAAAAATTTAAATTTATCATCAAATTTTTTCAAATCGTTTTTTATTTCATTAATATTAAAATTTGTTTTTAATTTTTTTTCTGATTTTGAAAATTTTTCATTTGAATTTAAAATTTTTAAATTTTTACATGAATTGTAAATTTGATTGATTTTATTTAAATTTTTTATTTTTGAATTTCTTTTTGTGAGTGTTAAATTAAAAATATTTTTTGTTGAATTATTTTTAAAACGAGATTTTATGTTTTTATAAATATTATTATTATTTTGTAATGTGTAATTTTTATAAATTGTTCTATAAAAAAAATTTGGATTTATTTTTTTTTCTTCGCTGAAAAATTCAGTTGGTGAATATTTTTTATTTTGATCGTAAATTTCAATTTCGTATTTTAATTTTTTTAAAGGAGATTTTTTTAGTTTGAAATTATTAAATTTTTGAATGTTTTTTTTGTTTGAAATTGTTTGATTTGTTTTTTTTTCTTGTTTGTTTATTAAATTGTTTATTAAAATTGAATTTTTTAAACTACTTCGATTTTTTCTACCTGAATTAAAATCTGAAATTTCTGATTGTGAAAGAATTTGATAATTGAATTTTTCTTTTTGTAACAAATCTTTAATTTTTTCTTTTTCAATGAAATTTAAACTTTTTCTTAATTTCATATAAAAAAAATTAAATTCGAAATTTATATTAATAAAAATAATAATAATAATAATAATAATAAATTAATTAAAAACTCATCAAAAAAAAAAATTAATTTTCTTTTTCTTTTTTTTCTTCATTATTATTCTCCACATTTTTAACAACAGACAAATTCCCAACATTCAGCAATTTACTAATATTTTTAAGCGAAGCCAAAACATCTTTAGGAATAATCGAAAGCATATTTTTCGTTTTATAAATATCTTCATCTTGTTTATAAATAAATGGAATCCAATAAAGTCCAAAAAACGCAGTGAAAAAAATAAAGAACAAAACCATAGTTATCATATATAAATTATGTTTTCCACTCCAAAACGAATTTATTGAATTATAAAAATTATCCATCAAATAATCAAAAATCGGTGCAATAAAATAAAATCTCATAATAGACAATTCAAACGTTGTTTTTTCATTAAAAATTTGAAAATAGTCTTTTTTTAAATACAATTCCTTTTGATTTTCAGGTGGTTGATATTCATAAATTGTTTTATAAAGTGTGTTATTATAATTGAAATTATATGCTTTAGAAATTTTTACTAAAACTTCGAAATAATTTTTATTAATTCTTAATAATTGTAAATAATACGATTGAAGCACATTAAATCCGAAATACGAACTGTTTCCAGTCGTTGAATTGCACGTTTCGTTATTTTTAACAAGAAAATTTCCGTGATTTTCATTGAAAAACAAATCATTCGTGAATCTACAAATATTAAATAACGAAACATTTTGATAGATTTTTTTAAACGAATTTGGAAGTTCGCTGAAAATAAATTCTTCCGAAAGCGAATTTTCTACGTAATAAATGTTCGTAAATTGAGAATCAACAAGTTCTTTTAAAAGTTTTTCGCCTGTGTATGAATTATAATCGAAAAAATACTCGCGAAGATTGTCAAATAATAAACAATATCTTCTGTGTTTGTATGATGTTATGTTATACATATTAACGTAATTTTGAATTTGAGAAAATGAATTATGTAAAATTAAAACATTCGATAAGAAGTAAATTAAAATTATCAAAACGAAGGAAATTAAAAATAAAAGAAAATTAAAGTTTAAAATTGTTTCTTTTTTGTTGTTTTGATTGTTTTTTTTATTTTTCGATATTTTTTGTAAAAACATCTTTTTTTTTCCATTGCTATTTTCATCATCGTCGTTCGTTGTTTCGCCCTGTTGAAGAGGATGCAACTGTTTCGAAAAGGCTTCACATTTATCTAAAGCGCGTTTGCATACGAAATCGTCAATGTCGAAAAAAACTTCTAAATAGCTGCTTTTTCTTTTGGTGATTTTATCGTAGATTAATTTAATTAAAATTAGGAACAAAATTAAAATGATTCCAATTAAAATTAAAATTAAATAATGCGAATATTTAAAATTATCAACATTATTAAAAAGTTGCTCTAAAAAAATATTGAAATTTTCATCTAAAATGTTTAAAATCGGATTTTCGAGATTCGTAACATAAAAATAAACATCCGGATTTGTGGGAATTAAATTTTCGAGATGAGTGTTTTTTATTTTATACAAAGAATTAAACAATAAAGTAATAGCTGAATTAATAGAAAGTTCGTATGTTTTCACAGTCAAATCTTCTTCTAAACTATTTAAAAAAACATTTCCGGTTAAAAAATAATTAACTCTATTTTCAGTCATTTTCAAACTCGTCGTTAAAATATTCTGCTGCAATTGATACGATTCAATGAAAATTTCATTTAATCTATCAGTAATGTTAATATACGTATAATTTTTATCAAAAAGATAATATGTGTATTTTTCATTATTGAGAAGCACCAATTCTCTAATTAAATACAAACCATTAATGCAATTTTTGAGTAAATCATGTGAATTTTTAATTATATTCAAATTTTCTTTAAGAATTTTATCATCTTTGATAAAAATCGAAAATAAAATCGCAGCTAAAATTGTGATGCTTAAATACAATCCCAAACTAACATATTTTAATTTCACAATTTCAGGTTGAAATTGTTCTTTTCTTAAAGCGTATTCTATTTGTTTGACTTGGACTGTGTCTGTTTCTTCAGGTTCTTCATATTCGATGAATTCTCGTTTTGGTTTTTTTTTTTTTTGTATGAAATTGGGCACATTTTCTTTTTTTTTGTATTCAACTTGACTTTCTCTTTTGATTTTGGGCACTTCGATTAAACGTCGTTTTTTGAAGTCGTAAATTGAAAATCGAATGTCATTTAAACATTTTACTTTATAGTAATTAAATTCGTAACTATTTTCGACTTTTCCGACCATGCTCATTCGTTTGAAATAATTTAGTGAATTTCTAATAGATGCTCGTTTTGATTTATTATTATTTTCTTTGATTTTTGGTTTTTCTGAACTTTTACTCGAAGTTTTGTTTGAATTTGAGTCATTTTCGCTGCTGCTGCTTGAAAATTCTTCACTTTCTTCGTCATTTTCTTCTTCTTCTTCTTCGTCGAAAAATTGTGCTTTGAATTTGTTGATTTTTTGATATGCGAAATCTTTGAGTTTTTTGTGCCAGTTTTTTTGAGCGGGTTTTTTAATAGAATTGATTTCGCTTTGATTGTCTTCTTCGACTTCGTTGATGACTGAGAAATTATTGTGAAAATCTTGCGATTGAAAACCTAATTTGTGTGTGTTTAAATCGAATTTCTTACTCACATCGGGAATGTAATCGGGATTAATTTCAACTTCGCTGGAAATTCGTTTGGTTAAACTTGTGAGTGGCATTAAATTTTTGTCATCGAAGCCATCTAAATCATTGTCTTCCATGTCGACAACCTCAAAACGAAAAATGTATCCTACACATGTTGAAAGTAAGGAAATTTCGGAGACTGTGAGTAAAAAATAATCTTCTTTGAATTTTTGACGTCGAAGTGGTAAAAAATTTTTATTGATAGAAGTGTGTTTTTTTAATGAATTTTCTTCTTTAATTACCGTTGTTGCCATATTATTAGCATCTTTTTTTCCGATGTTGATTTTTTTCGTATAATTTAATAACCCTCTCATTCCGAATTTATCTTGCGGGTCGAATTTTAATATTGCTTCTTCTTCTTGTGATAACAACGTTTTCCATATTATAATTTTTGGTTCTAAATATTTTTTTTTGAAAATCTCATTTTTTGATGTTTTGTTTCCAAAATCAGTTTTTTCTTCATTGTTATTAATGTCATTTATGCTTTTTGTTATGTCAATGTTGCCTGATGTGTTCGATTTGAATCCCAGAAAAGAAATTGCGTTTGCTGTGTAATATTGAACAATGAAGTTCAAATCGGTCAAAACGAAACAAATTTTCATGTTGAAATTTATTATAGGCGGAATTCCGGGGGTGGGATTTTTTTTGTTGAATTCTTCGTACATTTCTTCGTTGGTTATTTTCGCCGCGAAAAAAAGGTCGTTTTGATCTTGAGTGTACATTATACAAACTTTCATTGAAAGTGGAATTGCGTGTTTTAATTTGTTTTTACCGAACACGAAAATTTCTTTGAAGTTGTTTTTATTTGATGTTTTAACACCGTTTCTGAAATTTTGGGTCATTTGTGTTTTGAATTTGTTCAGTTTGTTGATTAAAACTTGAGTGTGAAGTTCGGTGCAAAAATCGGGAATTAAATAGTTGATGTTCTTTCCTAAAAGATCGGAAGGTGTGTATCCGAACATTTCACATACCCCCATGGAAAGTTTTATTATTTTTCCGATGTTTGTGCCTTCGCTGGAAAGAAAAATATAATCAAAATCATCACCAGTTGGAAGCTCATTTAAATCATTGTTGTTATTTACTTCATCTTCGCCCCCTTGACAATCATTCAATCTCGAATTGTAATAATCCGCATTGATTTTATCATTTAAAATTTCTTGATAAAACTCCGCATATAAAGACAAAACTTCTTCATCATTGTATCTTAATTTTTCCATTTCCGCAAAATGTCCTTTAATATCTTCAACTAATCGATTTATTTTTTCCCCAAATTCATTCATTTTTGTAAGATCTTCTTCAGATTTTTGACTGTTATTTAATAATAATTGCCAAAATTCTGAATAGATGCTCGTTATTTCAGTTAAACCTTCTTTAAACATGGCGAAATGATTTTTATATGCAATCGCACTTACTATGTCCAATCCATCTTCGTCATCATCATCATCACCATTTTCATCTGCGCCACCATTTTCGCAGAAACGGAAAATGATAAATTCTTCTTCGAAAGATGGATTGTATTTCTCACAATTTTTAAGTTCGATCAAAGCTTTTTTTGTGTTGTTCATTCTTTCCATCAAAAAAAATGAATAGTTTATTCGTAATGTCGTGCATGAAGGAAATTTTGATATTCCATTTTGATACATTTCCATTGCGTATTCATATAAATACAAATCAGTTTCATTATGTTCGTTGTTATTTTGTACATTAGTTGTGTTATTTGCGTTAATTATCGTCGTCGCTTGATTGACAGTGTTCATAACATTCGTTGTTTGATGAACATTCGTTTCATTTGCGTTTGTAGTTTGCAATTCATTATTTGCTTTATTTTCGGGTTTTCTATCAATTTCTTTCAAATATTTTTTCAACGGACAATTTTTATTCGTGCAATGCTCTTCATGAACGTGAATGTACCCCCTTAATAGTATATTACTTTTCCGATCAGTGTATTTTTTATCACACAATTCAAGAAAATATCGAATTTGTTTAAAAATTGACTCACCTTTGTCAAATTTGTTAATATTCGTTAGCAACAAAGTGAATCGCGTATCTTTTTGAGTAATTAATATGTAACTAATCATTGGCATTCCAATGAATAATATAAAAATTCCGCCATCGAAAGGCGCATTTTCTAATATCTTCAAAAAAAAGGTAACAACTGTGCTATACAAAACCAGCCCCGTATGAATAAAAAACGCGGTGTTCATTCGTTCTTCATAAAATGGTCGCTCTACCCAATAAACAATAAATTGCAAAAGACATGCTATAAATGTGCCCGGAACGACTATCCAATGTTTGTCTTTGTCCCAGACTAAGAAAGAATAGATAAAAATCAATACGATTTTAACAAATAAAACTAATAAATCACATTTCGAACTCGTTTTTGCACCGTCTTTATCAGCGGCCGTTTTTTGCTCGTAAAAAACTGTCTGAACAACCGTGCAAATTGTTACAAAAACAACAACGATAAACACTGCTTCTACACACATTATAGTAAAATGAATGTTGGTGTAGCAATGCATATCATCGACATTATAATTTTGATAATAACCTAAATAATTTCCACTTTCGTCTTTGTCGGAACATTCTAAAATCGCTAGAAAATATTCAACCATGGGATTAAACAACACAGTTACAATGTAACTAACCACCGAACGTAAAAGTCGCATTGGCCAAACAGCGCCACTTTTATTGTTAGATGAAATTATATATGCTACATAAAAAATGTCAACTACGACGCCTAAAACAGCGAAAATTCCGATGTAAAAAACTGTTATGAAAAGTTCGGTGTTGTTGAAAAAAACGACGGTTTGAAAATAGGATAAAAATTTAGATATGTTGTGAAAGAGGACCTCTTTTTTCCATAGGTACCCCATTGGATCGTAAAAAGGGTAGTATAGATACTGGCATGTTTCGTTTAGTAAACTTATTACTTCACCTTCGAAAGAATCGTCTTCGAATTTTAGGAGGATGTTTAAAACGCCAAAAACTGTTTTTTTAAATTTGTCTTCTAAAATTTCGAATTTTGATTTTTCTTGGAAAAAATTTTGTTTTATTATTTCTGTTTTGTCGTCTTTTGAATTTTTGTTTGAAGACATCTTTTTTTTTATTAAAAATTAATATAAATTTTATATAAAAATTATAATTAATATTAAATTATATTTATAATTATTATTTATATTAAATATTATCAACTACCATTGAAATTATTTTTTTTACAAAAACTGTAAATTCTTTTTTTGAAATGACACCATCTTTATTTTTATCTAATTTTTTAAATTCTTTGTTAATTTCTTTTGTTGAAGGAGGATCAATTTCAATTGTTTCACTTAAATTTGTTAAAAAAATTCCAAATTCTTCTTTATCAATTGATTTATTTCCATCTAAATCAATTTCTTTGAATAATTTATTTACAACATCAGTTAAAATTTTTCCTTTAAAAATTTTGTTTTTAATTAAATCTTTTATTTCTTCTGAAACATCAATTTCATCTTCATTTTCTTCCATTTTTTTAATTTAATTTATATTTTTTTTATAATTGAAATAATATTATTAATTAAAAAAAAGTGAATAAAAATTATTTAAATAATATTTTTTTATTTTTTTATATTTAACCTATTATGTCTTTTCGATAGACATAATAGGAAAAATATACCTTCTTATTCAGAAAGTATAATAATAAAAATAATAATAATAATAATAATAATAGAAAGAAGAACAATTTTTATATTTAAGAAGTATAATGAAAATAAATATAAAAATTATTTTTTTTTTCGAAGTTCTAAATATTTTTTTTTGTTGATTTTGATTAAATTATTGTTTAAAATTATTTTTTATGGTTTTTAAATTTAATAAAAAAATTTAAAAAATTTTTTTGAATATTAAAATATTTAATATTAATATTATACTCATAATAAATATTTAATATTATTAAAAATTATCGAATTCAGTTTGAATTTCAATGCTTCTAAATTTATTATTATTTACAAAAGGAAGATTATTATTAATAGAATTATTATTATAATTATTATAATTAGTATTATTAATATTATTATAATTAGTATTATTATTATTATTAATATAATTTTTATAATTATTATTATAATTAAAATTATTATTTTTATTATTAGCTAAAAGTTTGTATTTAATTAAATTATTAGTAAATAAATTAAAATTAATATTATTATTATTATTTTTTTTTAATAAATTAGTTTTACTTTTTAAGAAATTATTATTATCATCATTATTATATTTAGGAAATTGGAAATTTTTATAAGGAATATTTTTTCTTTGAGCCAAATTTCTTTTGATAATTTCAAATTTCATTTTTCCCCATTTGAAATTTCCTTGTAACAAACTTTTATTTTTATTTTGATTTAATTTTAAGAAAAAATTATCGTTATTATAATCATAACTTTTATTATTAAAAATTTTAGAATAAAAATTATTTTTATTAGAAAAAGTTTTTTTTTTTGTTGAAATTGTTTTGTTATTAGTTTCATTAAAATTTGAATTAAATTCAGTTTTGAATAATAAAATTCTATTGTTTAATTTATTAATTTTAATTTTGTTGTTTAATAATTTTTTAAAATTTGAAATATTTGAAGTTGAAAGAAAATTATTAGTTAAAATTTCTCCTTGTTTTAAATATTCTTCATAATTTTTCATTTTTATTAATTAAATAATTAATAAAATGTTTGAAAAAGAAGAAAATTTTTTTAATGATTTGTTTGAAAATATTGAAAAAGAACAAAATGAAGAAAATTATAAAAAAAATTTGTATGTTTTAAAAGAAGATTTGAAAGAAAAAAATAATGAAAATTCTATTAAATTCATGCATGATGTTTTATTAAGTAAATTAATGTTGGAAGATTATTCAGAATTTTCTTTAAAAAATAATAAAAATTGTAGAAAAAATTCTATTAATAATAATAATACTTTGAATAATAATAAAGAAATTTCTAATGAAAATAAATTAGAAGAAGATGAAAATGAAAAAATTTTAGAAGAAGAAAATGAATTTTTAAATGATTTAAATAAAATTAATTATTTAACTTTTTCTCCGTTTGCGATGAGTTTTTTTGATGAAAATTTGAATAAAATTGTTGATAATAATGAAAATTTGTTTGATAATAATAATGAAAAAAAAGAAAATGAAATTTTAAAATTGTTAAATTTTAATTATGAAAATTTTGATATTAATAACGATTTATTATTTAATATTGCTCAAGGATTTGTTGATATTAATAAATTAAAAGAAGAAAATTTATCAATAAATAATAATTCAAAAATAAAAAAGGAATCAAATTTTTATAATAACAACAACAACATTAATAACAATGAAGAAATTAATAACGAAGAAGAAGAAATTGAGGATGAAGAAATTATTCAAGAAAACATTGATTTTGTAATGAAATGGATTCAGAAAAAAAAAAGTTCTTTGATGTATAAAGAATTAATAAATGAAATTATTGTTAATTTAAGTCGATTAGATGATGATTGTAAAAACAGTGAAAAAAACAATTTTTTTAAAGAAACTAAAAATAAAATAATTGAAAAAGAAAAAGAAATTTTTATTGAAAGAGAAATGAAAAAAGAAAATGAAAGAAAAAAAATTGAAGAAATGAAAAAATTAAAAGAAATTGAAAATGAAAATGAAATTAAAAAACAAATTGAATTAAAAAAAGAAAAAGAATTTGAAGATGAAATTAATGAAATTAAAAAATTTAAAAATAAAAAAATTGAAAAAAATGAAAATGAAAATAAAAAAAATAATAAAAATAATAAAATAAAAAATATTATTAAAGATTATTATAATCAAAAAGAAATAAAAAAAAATGAAAAAAATGAAAGATTTAATTATTTTTATAAAAAAAGTGATTATTTTTTTGATGATTTATAATTAAATAATTTTAATTAATTTTTTATTTAAAATTAAATATGAATAATAATAATAATAATCAAAATTTTTATTTTAATAATAATAATTTTTTTCTTCAATTTTTATTATTAAATTTTAATAATTTTAATAATATTAATTTTTTTAATTCAATTGGTTTAAATTTTCCTTATTCATTTAAAAATCTTAATAATAATAATAATAATAAATTTAATAATAAAATTAATAAAAAAAAAGAAGAAATTAAATATAAAAAATATTCAAAAGAAGAAGAAAAAGAAATTAATAAATGGCTCGATGAAAGAAAAAAAAATTTTCCTACGAAAAAAAACATCGAAAATAAAAATATTAAAGATAAAAATAAAGTTAATGTTGGAATTTTATCTAATTTAGAAATCAAACTGAGAAAGAAAGTTAATATGTTAAAAAGATTAGATAAAAAAAAAGGAAATAGAAAGAAAAAATTCCAAAAAAGAAAAGAAAAAAGAGCAAAAAATAATTTGAAAAATAATGTTAATAATAATATTAATGAAATTGAAGAAGGTGAAATAATTGAAGAAAATAATATTAATAATAATAATAATATTAATAATAATAATGAAAATAATAATGAAAATAATATTAATAATAATATTAATAATGAAGATAAAAATGAAAATAATAATATTAATAATAATAATATAAATAAAATTAATAATAATAAAAATAAAAAAAATATAAATAAAAATTTAAATAAAAAAAATAATAATAATTTACAATTTAAATATAAACATAATTATTTATATGATAAAATGGTAAAAAAAGAATTAATTCAAGAACAAAACATTTTATTACAAGCATTTCGATTTTTTATAGAAGAAAATTTAATATAAAATATTATTATCTATTTATAAATACATTAATTTTATTATAAATTCACAATTAAAAATATTATTTTTTTCCTTTTGATTCTGGAATAAAATTATAATTATTACTATAATTATAATTATTATTATTATTATTTATTAATGCGTTTCTTTGAGATTTACTAATATTTTCTTTAGATTTATTATTTATTTTTTTATTATTAATATTTTTTTTATCTTTATTATTATTTTCTCTTTGACTTCTTGAATTAACATTATAATTAGTTAAATTACTATTTTTAATATCAAAATTATTAATATTTTTATTACTTTCTGTTGTTTTAATTACACCTTTTCCATAAGGTTTCGGAAGAATTAAATTATTTTTATTAATATTATTTGTTGTATAATTATTGTAATTATTATTATTATTATTTGTGATGTTATAATTATCATTGAAATAATATTTATTGTAACTATTATTATTATAATTTAAATTATTATCTTCAAAAAGAAAATTATTACTTTCGTTTGTTTTTTCGATGTTGATGTTAAAATTATTGTAATTTATACTATCATTATTTGTGTGAATAAAAGTTGTTTTTTTGTTTGTTAAATTTTTTTTTCGAAAATCGAGTAAAAAATCGTTCATTTCATTTATTTGTTTTTTTAAGAATTTTTGTATAATTTCTTTTTCAAAAATGTTTTCATCTTCATTATTAATGTTTTTTTTTAATTTTTCATTTTCATCTTCGAGTTCATCAATTTCTTTTTCTAATTTTTCACTTTTTGATTGTAAATAATTAATGTAATCAGATAATTTTTTTTCGTTTTCAATTTTATTTTGATTGTTATTATTATTTTGATTATTTAAAATTATTTTTTTTTGATTTTCAATTTCGTTTAATAATTTTTCATTTTGATTTAATAAATATTGATATTCATGTTTTAAATCGTTTTTAATTAAATTTTTTTTAAGTGTTTTTTTTTCGTTTTTTTTCTTTTCGAGATTGTTTAAAATTATATAATTTTTTTCTAATGTTTCAATGAATTCATAACTTTTAATAAAGTATGATTTAAAATCAATGTGATTATAATTATAAATATTATTATTATTATTATTAGAAATTTTATTATTATTATTAATATATTTATTTAAAATATTATTAGAAAAAATATGATTATTTTTAATATTTAAATTATTATTATTATTATTATTATTATTATTATTATCAGTAATATTATAATTATTAGAATCAAGATGTTCATTAGGAATAGAATTCATAATATTTTGTGTTCCTTCCATCGAAGAAGATCTTCCTTTTTTTGAAGAGGATCTTTTATGATAAAAATTAATTCTTTTATTATGATTTTCCATTTAATTTTAAATTATTTAAAATTATTATTTAAATTATTTTATTTAAAATAAATGAAAAAAAGAAGCACTTTTACTGGGAATAAAAATGCTCTTCAATATGTAAAACAAATTAAAGAAAATCTAATTAAATTAGATTTTAATTATGATAAATTTTTCAATCAATTAAAGAAAGGTAAATTAAATAAATTATATAAAGTTTATTATTAATTTTTCATATTTATTTTAGATACTAAAGATAATTTCGTTAATTATTCAAATGAAATGAATATTGAATTCATTCCAATTGCGATTCAAACTAAAATTTTAATTTTAGTCACATTAAAACAAGAAACGAAAATTAATGAAAGAAAATTTCCAATTAATTTTGAAATTTATTTAAATTCGCCTTTAAATAAAAAAGAACCAATCGTTCTATGTAAAACTCATTTTATTTTTCCCACTTTGTTTGATAATAAAAATTTATTTAAATGTTTATGTTCAAATTGGGATAATTTAGATAGTATTTCATATAGAATAAAAATGTTAATTTTGAATATTCCAAATTTTGTTAATACATATGAAAATATTATTAAAGAAAATAAATTATTGTGTTTTATTGGTGAATATAATTTTAATTATGATTATAAAATAAATGATTTTATTTTAAATAAGGAAAATTATTTATTTAGAGTAAAAACGGATGATAATTTTAATTATAATAAAAATGTTATTAAAAATGATAAATATTTTTTGGAGCAATTTTTAGAAAATTTTAAAAATATTTACATAATTTTAACTGATTTTTATTTATTATTTATTGAACCTTCAAAACGTGAGAAATTAAAACATAAAGGAAAAATATTTTTAATTGGTAAAATAATAGATATTAATAAATTAATTATTACGTTTGAAGAAAAAGATAATATTAGATTTAAATTAGAAATTAAAGAAAATTCTAATTTTAAATTTGATAATAATTTAATAATGAATAAAGATAATTTTGATTTATTTAATGAATTAATAAAAGAAAGAAAAAAAAAATTAGAAAAAAATTTTCTTTTTTTTCTTCCATGCGATAATATAAGTAAATTAAATTTCGCAAAAAAAGATTTTTTAAATTTGAGAGAAATAATTTCCGAAATAAAACATGAATATAAACATAATAATATTAATAATATTTATTCAGAAAAAATAATAATTTCGTTATTAAATTTTATGGCAGAAATTTTAAAAAGTTTTGGTGAAAAAAAAGGTTATGCGCTTTATTTAAATAAATTAAATAGATTTTTAAATAAAATTAATTATGATTGATTAATTATTTTTTAAATAATAATATTATTTTAATATAAATTTAAATTTTTTAATGTCTTCTAATGTAGACACTAAAAATAATAATATAACAAAAAGAAAAAAAAATCCAAGAGACATGACTATTGAAGAATTAGAAGAATATATTCAAAAAAATAAAAATAAAAATTATAATCCTTATAATACAGAATCAAGATCTTTAAATAGTTCTTTTACTAGTAATAATCATTTTGGATTATTTAATGAAAAATTTAAAGAAAATTTTGATAATAATAGTAATAAAAGTTTCCATCAAAAAACTTTTAGTGTAGGAAAAAATAATATTCAAAATGAAGAAGTTTTAAATAAAGAAAATAAAGATGTAAATGTTAATAATATTACTAATAATAATAATTTCGAAAATAAAAATAATAATAAATTCACTCTTATAGAAAATATTGTTCAAAATTCTCCATTTATTAAAAGTAATTCATCAAGTAAAAACAATACTTTAAATACAATTAGTAAAGAAGAAGAAAATTTAAATAAAAATCAAAATAATTTCAATTATCAAAACAATAATAATTTAAATAATAATAATTTTACAAATCCATTAAATAATTCAGCTCAAAAACCTTTTAATTCATTTAATTTTTATAGTAATATTATAAATAAACAAAATGAATTTAATAATACAAATAATAATAATTTAAATTCTTATAATAGCAATAATACTCAAAGCACAATTAATAATTCAGAAAATAATAATTTAAACACCAATTCAAAAGCAATAAATGATTATATAAAATCTTTACAAGAAAAAATAAAATTTTTAGAAAACGAAAATGAAGAATTAAAAAAAAATTATTTTCAAATTAGTGCTAGATACGACACTGAAAGAACATTAAATTTAAATAAAACTAATTCGAATAATAATGAAAATGAATTAATTAAAAAAAATTCCGAATTTCAAATTCAATTAAATCTTTGTCAAAAAAATATTTCAATGTTAGAAATTGAAAAAAATCGACATTTAGAACAAAATGCGATTGATAAAGAAAATTTTATGAATGAAATAGAAAAATTAAAAAATATTAATAATGAATTAAATGAAAAATATAATAATAAATGTGAAGAATTTGATAAAATAAGAGCTCAATATGAAAATGAAAGAAATGAAATGATTGAATCATTAACTTCTTTAAGAGAAATTATTTTTCAAAAAGATAATGAAAATAATAATGTTATTAATCAATATGAAAAAATAATTCAAGAAAAAAATAAAAAAATCGAAAATTTAATTAAAAAAAATAATAATACTACAACAAATTTAAAACAAAGTATGAGCTCTAGTGTAAGTAGCAATTTTAATAATAATAATAATAAAGTTGTAAGACAAAAATCTTTAAAAAAAATAAATTTAAATAAAAATATTAATAATCAATCTAGTTTAAAAAATTCAAATGGCCATAATAATAATAATAAAAAATTAAATACTAAAAATAATAATAATAATAAAAATAGAAACAAAACTCCAATTAAAAATAATAAAAAACCAAAAACTTCAATAAAAAAAAATAGTAATAATGATAATATAAATTTAAATAAAGAAAACAAAAATGAATTAGAATCTTTAATGAATATTAAAGAAATGGACCCAAATCCAAATTATTTAAATAATATAATTTTAGGAGATATTACATCTTTAAGAAGTGATTATTCTGAACTAAATGGGAATATTAATTATAATTATTTTAATAATAATAATTATAATATTAAAGAAGATAATAATAATATAGAACAATTAAAAATAAACCAACAAAATAAAAATGAATTAAATTTAATTAATGAAAATATTTTTAATTTAGAAAGAACAATACCTGAATTATCAAGAGATTATAAAAATATTTTATATAGATTAAATTCGAATTTATTTCCTGATGAAAATGAAAATTTAAAAAAAAATTTAGAAATAATTGGAACAGATATAGAAAATAAAAATATTGAATTAAATAAATTAAAAAATAAACAACAACAATTATTAAAAATATTGACTTTAAGTGGAAATATAAATTAAGTTATATATATAAAATTATTATATTTAATTTATATAAATTATAAATTAAATTTTAATTAAATATTAATCTAAAAAATTTATATTAAAATTTAATTGAAATTATATTTTTTTAATAGATTTTGAAAATATTTTATTAATTATTATCATAAAAATATTTTAAATTATAAAAAATAAAAATTTAAATATAATATTAATCAATTTTATAAAAAATAATTTTATTTTTTATTAATTTAAATTTATATTGTTAAATAATAAGAAATAAATAAATTTTATAATTATTTATTATTGTTCCAATATTTTTAAATAATAATTAAGATTAATTATTCTAGAATAATATTTTCAATATAAATATAAAAACATTAAATTTATAGACAATTAATAATGTCAAAAAAACCAATAAAAATTGATGTATTTTCTGATATATCTTGCCCATATTGTTTTGTAGGAGAAAAACATTTAATGATGGCTAAAGAAAAATTTAAAAAAGAAAATCCAGATGTTGAAGTAGATATTATATTTCATACATATTTAATAGGTTCTGGAGTTCCAGAAACAGGAGAAAAATATGAAGATTATATGAAAAGAAAATTTAATGGTGATGATTCATGGACTAAACAATTTAAAGATAAAGGAAAAAAAGTAGGTTGTAATTATGGAAATTGGAAATGGTGGCCACATTCAGTTAAAGGACATGCTTTAATAAAAGAAGCTGCAAAAGTTAATAAAGCTTCTGAAGTTTATATGGCTTTATTTGAGAGTACTTATGAAAAAGGAGAGAATATTTCAGATGAAAATGTATTAAATAAAATAGCAGAAAATTTTGGAATAAAAAATTGGAATACAAAAGAAAATATTGAAGAAGTTTATAAAGATTTTGAATTAAGTAAAACAAAATATAAAATGAATGATGTTCCTTATTATATTTTTAATAATGTTTTAAAAATTTATGGTTCACAAACACCTGAAGTTTTTGATGATGCGTTTGATGAATGTAATAAATATTTAAATATATAAATATAAACAAAAATTATTAAATAAATTGATAATAAAATTAATAATTTCTTAAATAAATATTCTTATAAATAATTTTATACTATATAATTAAAAAACAAATTTATAATTTCAATATTAAGATATAATATAATTTACTATTTATATTCTAATATAAAATATTGAATTATATTATTAGTTACTTTAATTATATAATTTAAAAAAAAATATTTTATTTATCATCTTCATTTTCGGCAATAGTTATTTTTGAATAATAATTTATAAAAATGATCATTATATATCCAATAACAAATAAAATATCTAATTTTTCATTTAATATAAAAAAAGAATAAAAATAACCTAATATTATTGAAATATAATTAATGTCACTTCTATATATATTTTGATTAAATTGAATTGATTTTTGTTTATAATAAAAAGAATAAAAACTACAAAAACTTAAAATAAAAAATAATAAATTTTCACAATATCCTATAGTAAATAAATCATTATTAATGCTCATTAAAATTGGAGTTATAATTAATCCAATGGCATTTGAAACAAAATTTATAATATAAGGATGATAATTATTACAAGTTTTAGGATCAATTAATTGATTTAATGCCAATAAAATAGAAGAAAAAATTGAAAAAAAGGTCCCTTTAAAATTTTTAATAAAAAAAATTATACAAACTAATAAAGCTAATAAATAATTTTTTTTTTCGATTTTTTTAATGTTATCCATTTTTTGTTTTAAATAAATATAAGATAAAATAATTGGTGATAAATAAAAAAAAACAATTGTATTTAAATAATTATTGTAAACTAAACTATATATTATAAAAATATTTAAACAATAGTTCATTACACCTTTCATTATTAATTCATCGATTTGATTTAAATTAAATACTTTTTGATTTTCTAAATCAATGTGTTCGATTTTTATAAAAATAATAGAAAAAAATATTTGACAAAAATTTAAATTAAAAATTATTACATTTACACTAGGATTCATATTAATAGATAATATTAAAACTTTTATTAATAGAAAAAAAATAGAACGGAAAAAAATAGAGATTAATAAACAAAAATATGATTTTGAAATTAATGATAAATTTTTAAAGTTATTAATTTTATTCTGATAATTATTTTGAGAATTAATTATTTCTAATCCTTTTAAATCAAAATTATTTAAATTTGATGAAAATCGACTTTTATTTCTTTGATATGTATTTTCTAAATAATCAAAAATTAATATTGGTTTTTCTGTATTTTCATTATTAAAAAAAAATTCATTTTTTTTTACTGGAGATATATATTCCATTTGTATTTTTAAATTATTATTTTTTTTATTACTATTTATTTTATTTTCTATTATTTCATGAAAATTATTAATTTTATTAAATAAGTAATTTTTATCTACATTTTTATTTGGAGATTCCAATAAAAATTCAATTTCTCCTTCACTAACACTTTCCTTTTTCATTATATATATATTAATATTAAAATTATTTTAAATTTTTAAAATTATTACAAGAAATAATTAAATTAAAAAACTAATTATAAAAAATATTATGTCACTTAATTTATCTAATAAAAATATTACTGACGATGATAATATTTTTGAAGAAATTACATCTCCTCAATCTTATTCGAGTATAAATTTATCAGATAATAAATTAACGAGTTTACCAAAAGATTTATCAAAATTTAATAATTTATCTATTTTAAATTTAATGAATAATAACTTTAATAATTATAATGAGGTTGCCTTATCATTAGCGACTTTACCTGAATTAAAGGAATTATATATTAATATATCAAATCAAGAGAATGCAATAGCAATATTATCTAATTTACCTAATTTAATTATTTTAAATGGACAAAATACAAATGAATCTTCTACAATATCAAATAGAAATTTAACAATTAGAAAAAATTCTACTTTTGATTTAGATAATAGAAAAGATTTTTCTTTAAATGATGAAATTGAATTATATAAATTTATATTAAATAAAATAAATAATAAAAATTTTACAAATGGATTTCAAGAAAAATTAAAAACAGAAATTTCTTTACTTAATGCTAATATAAATTGTTCGAATTTTAAATATAATGTATGTATAATTAAAGCAAAAAATAACATATGTAATTATATTTTTGATTATTTAATTCAAAATTTGATGAATCAAAATTTAGAAAAAAATTTAGCTTTGGATATAATTCATATAATTAGAAATAAAATAAAAGATAATGAAAATTTGTTATTTGAATATATTCTTAAAAATGAAACATATAATAATAATAATAATGAATTTTTTGATATTTCCAATTCAAATATTTAAAAATTATTTAATAAAATATTATTAAATTAATTTTTATTTTCCATTATAAAAAATTATATAAAATATTTATTTATAAGTTATTATTCTATAAATTATATTTATATAATTATTTTAATGGAATTAATATATTAAATAAAAATTATAATTGTTTATAAAAATTATATCAATAAATAAATAATCAAATATTTATTATAATTTTAAATAAAAAAATTTAATATAATAAAATAAAATAAAATAATATATTTATATTATTTATTATTTATATAAACATATTTAAAAATATATTTTTATTATAATCACTTAAATAATCATACTCATTTTTTTCTAAATCTAAATTATAATTGAAATGATACAATTTATTTAAATAAATATTTGTTTTTTCTTCAAATAAAACATTTTTAATAAGATTAATTTCATTGATTTTTTTTAGATAAGTACTTATTTCAAATAAAAACCTTATTAATAAAAATTTTTTATGTATTTCATATAAATTATTATATTTACTCACACAACAATATTTATAAAAATATTGATTTACAGAAATAAATCTATGAATTCCTATAGTATTCATATTTATTTTTAGATTTTTTTTAGATGTTAAATTCTCTTCTTTATTTAAAACTATTGTATTTTTTCTTTTTGCCGTTAAATATTTTATAGTTAAAAATTTATTTTTTTTTTCAGAGTTACAAAATTTTAAATTAACATTTGAATTTGATATATTAATATTATTTTCTTTATTATTATTTATTATTGTTGAAAAATTATTAAAAACTTTATTTTTATTTAATTTTTCATTAAATAAACAATTATTTCTTTTAATAACAAATTTTATTTTTTGTTTATCTTTTTTAAAATCTAAATTAAAATATTGCAATAAATAATTTTTGTAAAATGTTTTTTTAAAAATATAAAAAAAAAATTCTAAAAATAATATAATACCTTTAGACAAACCTGATATATCTGCACATATTTCTTGTATTTTTTTATAACTTCTATGATAAACTTCTCTATTTGTGGCTAATTTAAATGCAACTTGCAAAAATACACTGTTTTTAAAAGAAAATTTCATAAAATTATTTCTATCATAAGCAATTGCATATTTTTTATTATAATTATGAAAAATAAGTCCATTATCTGTTATTACATCCATTCTTTTTAAATATAGCCAAAATTCAGAATAATCTCTTCCTTCTAAACTACTAAAAATATTTCTTCCAAAATATTTGATAGGTGATTTATAATTATTTGGTATTATTGTAGTATCAGTAATAAATAATTCTATATAACCTCCATTTAAAGTTTGATCAATTACTTCTTCACTTTCACATGTAAAATTATTTTCGGTTGAATTAATACATTTTTCAAAATTAAAAAGTATAGTTCTCCAACGATTCCTCATATATTCTCCTTCAAGAGAATAACCAGTTAAATTCAGACAAAATATGTTATTAATATCTAATTCTTCAAAATATTCTGGAACAATTGTAAAATTAAATTCTGAACATTTTTTATATTTTATTTCTCTTATAGAATTTATTACTGATGTACCATTTATATAAGAGTAATTTGTTTCATGTACTTTTAAAGTATAAATTTTATCATTTATAAATTTAGTATAATTTGGATATTCTAAAACAATTCCAACCATAAAATTATTATCAAAATTATATACATCAGGTATTTCATCAATATAATTAGTTGTTACTAAATTTGGATTTTCATGATATATTATATCTAATGAAAATATTATAAATAAAATTATTAGTGATATATATAATAATAAAGATATTATAGAACCAAAAATAGTTTTTTGAGAATGGTAACCATTAATAAAAAATTCAGGTCGTTCTCCAAAAATATCAAAAAATAAAAAATATTTATTCAATAAATTCATAAATTTATTTATTATTAAATATAATATTATAAAATATAATTTTATATTAAAAATAATTGTAAAATATAAGAAACCAATAAATTTAATTAAAATAAATAAAATAATAAAAAAAATAACAAATAAATAATTTTAATAAAAATAATAAAAAGTTTAAATTTTATGTTAAAAATAGTGAATAAATTAATTCGAATAATAAATAATAAAATATTAATTATTTGACCCTAACAAGGATAAAATATAAATAAAAATATTAATAATATCAATATAAATTGATAAAGCAGCAAAAACATAATCATCAATATCATATCCAACACCAAATTTTTTTAATACTAATTGAGTATCATATATTAAATATACACTAAATAATAAAACTCCTAAAAAAACAATATAAAGTATATACCCATTTACCAAACCAAAAACCAAATAAACCAAAAAATATAAAACCTATTAAAAAACAAAATAATAAACCTCCACACATGGTAAAATCAGTTTTAGTTTTACAAGCATATATTGTTAAGCCAACAGTTATTCCAACAGTTAATCCTAAAGCCATTAATACAATTTTAAAACTATAATAGCTACAAAGAGTTAATAATAAATATCCTTCACATAATGTCCATACAAATAATAATATATAATTTATAGGTACTTTTTTAGCAACTTTTTTGAAACATGATAAAATAATAACTAAAATAAATGCAACAATAGCTACTAAATAATAAATTAAAGTATGTGAAGACACAAAATCTCGAATTTTTTCAATAAAAGATAAACAACAAATTCCAAATGTAATTATTAATTGAACAAGTAAAACACCATAAACTTTTCGTATAAAACCTATTCTTATAATTTTATCAATATCTTCTGATGATAATTCTTGATTACTACTATTATTATTATTTATATTATTTGATTTAGAATAATTAATGGCATAATTATTAATAAAATTTGGATTTATATTATTAATTTGTAAATTATGATTATTATTTATTTGCCGATTCTCATTTTGAAAATCATTTTTTGAATTTTCGTCAATTTTATATGAATTAATATTATTTGAATCTAAATAAGGGTTCATTTATAATTTATAAAATAAATAAACATAATAATTTAATATTTATATTATAATAAAATTATATATTTAATATAAAATTAAAAAGAAATTTATTATAAATAAATGGAAGAAAAATCTATGATTTCTAAAATAGATTTTGAAGCTAGTAAAAAAAAAGCACAAGAATTAATTAATCTTTATGAAAAAAATCATAATATTAAATTTTTAGATGATGCAATGAATTATGATAACACTCTTCCTCAAATATATATTAATAAATTAAAATTAGAAAAAAATGATTATAAAATAAAAGAAAGAAGTTATGATATATTAGAAAAAAATCAATTAAAAAAATTCGACATTATAAAATTATCTAATCATAAAGAAATTTATTTTGATATTATACATTATTTAGAAAATGTTGTATTAAATGAAAGTTTTAATGAAGTAAAAGATGAAAATGATAATGATTTTGAAACTGAAGATTTTGAAGAAAATGAAATAGATGAGGAGTTGGAGAAAAAAGAAGAACAAAAAATAGAAATTCTAGTAGAAGAACAAAAAAAATTAAATGAAAAAAATGAAAAAAAAGAAATATCAAATATATTAGGTTATAATGAACAATTTGTAAAAATTGAACTTAATATGGAAATAAAAGATTATATAGATGCAAAGAATGATGATAATTTATCAGATAGTGAATACAAAAAATACTTAAAAGAAAAAGAAAATTTAGATATAAAAAATATTTTAATTTTAGGTGAAACTAAATCAATAAATGAAATTAAAGAAAAATTAAAAATTATATATAAACATTTATTCAGTTTTTTAAATTATAGAAATAATATTCCTGATTTTGAATCAGAATATTTTTACTTTAATTGCTTAAGATATATGCTAGAAACTTTCGATAGATTAAAAAAAAAAAAATTCTATCAAAAAATATTACTCCAAAAAGCACTTATTAATTTAACGGAAAAAATTGAAACTGGAAAAATAAATAATAAGTTAATGAAAATATATTTTTATTATATTATAAACACTCAATATTATATTGAAAAAGAAAAAATAAATTTATTGATAAACATTGATGAAGAAAAAATTTTAAATGATTCGTATGAGATAAAAGGAAATTCTTTATATAAAAACAAAAAAAAAGTCATAGATAACATAGAGTATTATTCGATAAATGAAATATGTAAACTTTATGATTCCAAAAAAGAAGAGCAAGCAAAGTCTATATTAATCATATATCCAGAAAATTATTATAATATTATAGGTGTCTTAATGAATCTACAATTTAAAAAAGAAGATGGAGATAAATATTGGAAAGAATTTTTATTAAGTCCAATTTTAGAAAATTTAATATCTCATTTATTTAAAAATAAAAAAAATAATTTTAAAGAAGAGAATATTATTAAATTATTTCAAAACAATTCTTATTATTTTCCTAATCAAAATTCAGATTTTACTGCCATTTCTCATAAAGAATTATTTTTGATGTATTTTTCACCCAGAAATATATCTGTAAATGAACCTATTTTATATAATTCAAATTTTAGAATTATAGCTAATAGAGCTTTTAATAAAGTTGATATTCAACATGAATGGGGGCATACTAGTTCAGCTTTTTTATTTTTTAACACAAAAATTAATTATTTTGATACTCCAAAAAGAACATTAAAAATATCAAATTCAAACTCAAACAATTTAGAAAAAGTTGAAACTATAAAAGAAGGTGGAGAAGCAGTTGAATATTTACTTTATGGAAGAATAATTGAGGAATTAAATGCAAAAGAGGCAATATATATATTAAATAGTAATAATTATAAAAAAAATTTAAATGATTTTTTATATGATTTTATGGATTTAAAAAACCATAAATTGATTGATATTTTAGAAGAAGCGATAAAAAATAAAGAAATTGAAAAATGTATAATAGATTCATACTATGAATACAAAAATAAAAATAATAAATTTAAAAATATTATTGAAAATTTTAATTTTAAAGCAAAGTTAAAAAAACCAAATATTGAAGATTATGAAAATTTTACGTTTAAATGTAAACCAAGAAAACATTTTAATCATTCATATTTTATAAAAAAATTAAATTTAAAATAATTAATATTATAAAAAATAAAAAATTTATTTTATTTTTAAATAATTATTTAATAAATTTATGGAAATGATAAGGATGGGGATTGGGGATTGGGGATTGGGGATTGGGGATTTGG
>JAEEGK010005891.1_pt1 | contig 29608 bp, 24 predicted proteins | sample 8958771 | NCBI WGS metagenome assembly JAEEGK01 (sample SAMN16246547, study PRJNA631951) | gut metagenome | biome: gut microbiome; feature: rumen; material: SC-attached | host: Bos | place: Iran: Karaj | collected 2018-10 | reverse complement strand
AGGATGCACTACTATCATATGTCTTTCACAGTTTATCGATGTTGTTGTTTCCAGTCGCCCGTACTGCGACAGTCGGCGATGGAGAGAGCCCTGCGGAGAGGGCAGGAGAAGAAGTCGAAAGAAGCGTCGTGATGACGTCCGATCGCAGTCCTTTCGTCGTCAGTCAGTTCAAATCCAAGCCTGTCCAGAATGTCTAAAGAGCGACGGCCATGCCCCCGACCGTCACGACGAGCCGTCTTCCCCAGGTCGTGAAAGAACGCTGCTACCGCAATGCTGTCTGCAGAGAGACCCTCCGCATGAGCTATCATATGCTCATAGACCTCCATCGAATGCTTCGCCAAGCCCCCCTGCTCCTTATGATGACTGTAGCATCCACGCTTGAAGTAAGATGAAGTTTCCAAGTAGTTGATAACGGCTTCCGTGCCGGGACGATCAAGACCTTTCAGTATCTCGACAATCCGATTGTGTGTTTCAGTGTTATTCATGCGTCGTGCCTTTTATACAAGAACCGTGCCGCTGCGTAAAATTTATGCAAAAACAAGTTGAAATCGTGGCCTGGGCGCCCTGTATGGGTGGTTGATACCCCCATGATTTCCCGAACCCCTGTTGCAAAAAAGACCTCCTGTGCAATGATTTGCGACATATGCTCCGCTGCGCGAGGTGCGGCATGTTGCATTTGAGTGCGCACAAAGGCGATTCTGCAACCCGGACCTTATCTATGTACCAAGAGAATGCGCGTTTCTTTCAAAAACTGTTACCATGATACACGAAAACGTACAAGGTGTGATTTCTCCGGGGGCATCTTGTACACAAAAACCAGCCGTCAGCTACCCCCAAGGCCATAATGCAGTACAAGGTGTGACGCATAAAATCACACCTTGTACAAAACCTATCAGATCCTCCGGCGGCAACGCCGGATTCGTTCTCCGTATTTGTCACTTGGTCTCACCAGTCACTCGCGCGACAACCTCCTCCGGAACGCCCTGCCTCCGAAGCTCCTCCATCATACGGGCGCGCTCTTCTTCGCGTCCCTCTTCGCGCTCTTTCTCCATCCCTTGTTCAAGGCCTTTCTCCAAACCCTGTTCATACCCGGACTCGCGGGCGTAGGCCGTCCTCAGCCGCTTCCCGCTCGTCATTGCCGACGGGTGCGTGCGGGTATAGGACGGACAGAATCTGTTCCGCCCCTTGAAAGATTCCTTCCCGCCGAACGTATTTAAGGGCATGAGACAGATTCAGTTGAAAAGACCCGACCAGATCAAGGCGTATCTGGACAAGTATGTAGTCGGACAGGAGGAGGCCAAGAGGACCCTTTCCGTGGCGGTGTACAACCATTACAAGCGCATTCTGCACAAGAACGATCCGGAGCGGTCGGCGGATGTGGAGAAGAGCAACATTCTGCTGCTCGGCCCCACGGGGTGCGGCAAAACCATGCTTGTCAAGACGATCGCCCAAATGCTGGGCGTTCCCTGCTATATAGGCAGCGCGACTTCGCTCACGGCTTCGGGCTATGTGGGCGATGATGTCGAGAGCCTGCTTTCGGGTCTGCTGATTAGCTGCGAGTATGACATTGAGAAAGCGAAGACGGGTATCGTCTTTATCGACGAAGTGGACAAAATCGCGAAGAAAAGCACGGGCGTGTCCATCTCGGGCACGCGGGACGTTTCCGGCGAGAGTGTCCAGCAGGGACTTCTCAAGATGGTCGAAGGACACCGGATGGGCGTGCAGCCCCAGGGCGGGCGCAAGCACCCGGAGCAGCCGCTCCTCTACCTCGACACCTCCGACATTCTGTTCATCGGCGCGGGCGCGTTCGTCGGCCTGGACGGGATCGTGGAACGCCGGACGGGCCGGGATCGGGAACGGATCGGCTTCGGAAACGCGTCCAGCGCCGCCAACAGCGGCAACCCTTATGCCGATGTGACCGCCCAGGACCTCCGCGATTTCGGAATGATTCCCGAGTTCGTAGGCCGATTCCCGGTCATCACCCATGTCGACCCTCTCGACACGGCGGCGCTGGAGCACATTCTCACCAAGCCCAAGAACAACCTGGTAAGCCAATACACGGAGCTCTTCCGGGAGGACGGAATCACGCTGACCTTCGAGCCGGAGGCGATTTCCGCGGCCGCGCAGCTTGCGACTGACACCGGAACCGGCGCCCGCGGCCTTCGCGGCATCCTGGAAAAGGCGATGCGAGACATCATGTTCGCCGCCCCGAAGGCCGCGTTCCAGAACGGGAAACGCGAGATTGTCGTGACAAAGGATATGATTCTCGGGAGCGGGACCGCCAGGGCCGTCTGACCCTATAAAAATTTGGAGATTACCTTTTTTGTGTTATTTTACAGAAGCATAATGTCCGCTTCCAAAATACTGATTATCAATCGATTATAGGCGGATAAATTTGGCGGATCCAAATAAAATGAGTACATTTGTACCGCCAAACGGAAAATGGACCGCCTATGACTGACTTCGCTCCATATCCGGTGAGTCGCCCGCAGGGCACCCCGGCCTCATAAAACTTCCCCCGCGCCAGCTGAAAGAAATATCCTGTGACCTTGGTATATTATCAAGGCCGCCGGGAAGGCGCAGCGTTCCCTTATTCATGAACACTTAAATCTAATCGCCCCATGAAAACTTCTGACCGCAATACCAAAGTCCGCTTCTCCGAAGCCAAGTTCATCCTCAAGCAAACCCGCAAACTCGCCGACGAGCGCCTTGCCTTCCTGGACGGGAAACGTCTCGGCGACGTGAGCATCGGCATCGAAGACAACGCGAACTGCCGGAAAATCCGGCGGATTATCGAGAAAAGACAGGCCCAGAGCCTGAGAAAAAACAACAAGCGCGACAAGCTGGCGGGAAACGGTGCCCGGTACCATACCCGTCACAATGTCTCCAACCAGTTCAAGAACCTGTTCGGCCAGGTGCCGGCGGGATTCCGCTACTGCGCGTAAGATTCCGGGTCAAGCCCAGAATGACGATATAATAATATAGGAGGAATGCCCATGGTGAAAAAAATGAATATCCTGCGGCCCGACCAGATCAAGGAGGGCCTGGACCAATACGTAATCGGCCAGGACGAGGCGAAAATCACCCTCTCCGTGGCGGCATACAACCATTACAAGCGGATTGCGGACGACGAGTCCGGCCTGTCCGACGTGGAGCTGGAGAAATCCAACGTCATCCTGCTCGGAGAGACGGGGTGCGGCAAAACGTACCTCGTCCAGACCCTCGCGAAGCTGCTGGACGTCCCGTTCCATATCCAGGACTGCACCAAGCTCACGGCGAGCGGATATGTGGGTTCGGACGTGGAAGAGTGCCTGGTTGGCCTGCTCCGCTCCTGCGACTATGACGTCTCCAGGGCGGAGTATGGCATCGTGATGCTGGACGAAGGCGACAAGATCGCCAAGAAGGACGAGAACCCGTCCATCACCCGGGACGTGTCCGGCGAGTGCGTCCAGCAGTCGCTGCTGAAGATCGTGGAAGGCGACATCGTGGGTGTGCAGGCCCAGGGCGGACGCAAGCACCCGTATGCGGAATGCATCCGGATCAACACGAAGAACATCCTTTTCATTCTGTCCGGCGCGTTCGTCGGCATCGACAAAATCGTCTCCGGACGGATCGGAAAGGGCGCGCAGCGCATCGGCTTCACCGGACAGACGGAGGAGCCACGGCCGAAGGGCAGCCTGTACGGAAAGGTCCGGCCCCGTGACTTGATGTCCTTCGGGCTCATTCCGGAGCTCGTGGGCCGATTCCCGGTCATCACGTATGTGGAGCCTCTGGACAGGAAGGCCCTGGAAAATATCCTGACCGAGCCGAAGAACGCGCTTGTGCGCCAATATATGGCCCTGCTGAAAAAAGACGGGGTGAAACTCGACTTCGACCGGAAAGCCCTCCACGCCATCGCGGAGCGGGCCAGCGAGTCGGGAACCGGCGCCCGGGCCCTGCGGGGCATCATGGAACGGGTGATGCGGGACATCATGTTCACCGCCCCGCTGATGGCCAGCGTCGGCAAGAAAAATGTCCGGATCACCGAAAAGGTCGTGGACCTGGCGCTGGAAGACTACGCGTGAATCACTGCACCTTCAAAGGGCCGGCCTTCTTCAGCTGTTCCTTGAACGATATGGCGATCGGTTTCCGTTTGTCGATATCGCCGGGATTCGCTGGTTTTTTCCAGTTGGTGCCAGTGGCTTTGCAGAGGTCGAAGAAGAAGAGCGTGGACCGGATCAGCAGGTCCAAGGAGGCTTCCGGGGCGTCGGCCTCCGTCTCGATGAGGACGAGCTTGGCCGATGCCGGGAGGAGTTCCCGGATGCGGCCGGCGAGATCCTTCTCCCGCGGCGTAATGAACATGACGATGGCCGAGTCCTCCAGATGGCCCGAAGTGAAAATGAACCGGCCGTGACAGTAATTGCGGAAATCGATCACGCAGGCCGGGCAGAGTCCGCTCTCCACGAGCTTTCCTTCCAGGTTCTTCGCCACGGGGCGGCCCCAGGAGCCGTTCAAGATGATGAGACTCTTCGCAGCTTTCAAGTCCTTCATGGACAGCGGGGTTCCGTCTTTCTGTTCCAACCGGTACGGCGCTTCGGGTTTTGACTTGTATCTGGAAAGGTCGCAGCCCGGACTGAACACCCGGCAGAGGAGCGCGAAGTACACCACCGGAGAGCCGGTCGATATGAACGCGTCATGGGCCTTCAGACCCGGGATGTCGAAGGAAAGGGCCGATTCTTTCTTCGCGAACTGCTTCCGGACTTCATTCTTCTCCCCCGTGCTCAGGGTGAAGCTGGCCGTCTTGTCCATGTTCACCTTCAAGCCCCGTCCCGCCGCGAAGATGACGTCGTTGTTGTGCCCGCCCTTGCTCACGAGCAGGAGCTTCGCCGTCTTCAGCGCCTCATCGCTGTAAGAATTGAGGGTGTACGGAGTTACGGCCGTGGCGACGCCGCCGCGGGCTCCGTACAACAGGGCCGCGAAGTCCGCCACGGACTCGGCGCCGCCGGAACCGGCGGCCACGAGCGGCTGACCGGGATTCGTCGTGAGAAACTGCCGGAGCGCCGTCACATCGGCCTCCGCCGCCTGCGTCAGCAGGGAGTCGAGATTGAAGTATTCTTTCATGATGCAATTAAATACGTTTCTGAAATCCGATCCTTTCACCTATGGTTCAAGCAGATCCCCAAACCGCGTCGCGTCTTCGGGAAGATGATACGCCAAAGCGCCGTTGTCGCGGAGCTCCATGAGAAGACGGCCCATGAGATTGGGGCCGGACCAGGTGGCGCCGTCGGCCGAAAGCCTGGCGTTATAGGTGTCCGCCGGCCTCTTGGCATTGGGCTGCACCTCCACGATGAACCGGTCGCCGGTGCGGGCCAGTTCGGCGCGGAAAGCCTCGCTTTGCACATACTTGGTCATCAGGCAGAACTTGAGCGCGTCGACAAGAATCTCCCCCCAGTCGGGACGGACGCATCCGACTTTCTCCTGGTGCTTCGCCGTCATCTTGATCGTCCGGCCCGCCCGCCCGTAGACGGCCCGGCGGGACTCCGCATCGGTGAACTTCATCACCTGGAAAAGCTTTTCCGCGCAGTCGAAAGGGACGCCGTCCACCACGAGCGGAGTCCTTCCGAAATTGCCGAGGATGCCCCACGGCCCGTCCGTCCTGCAGAAGGACACCGTCCGGTCGGCGGGATAGTCGAACCAGCCGTAGTACTCCGGATAGTTCTTCTCGATGTAGTCGCGCACGTGCATCGGCTTTCCTCAAAAAGCTTTGACCAACTGCTGCGAGCCCGGCACCAGCTGGTGCTTCTTCGCATCCAGCTCCACCTGCTCGATCCGGACAATCCGCACCTTGGCGGCGTCCAGCACGGCCATGTTCATCTCCCCTTCGGGACTGCCCCAGTCATGCGGCCAGCGGATCAGCTCCACGCCGATGCCGCCCAGAAAGGCCGACGCCGCCTTCTCCCCTTCCACCGAAGCCTTGCCGATCATCCGGCCGACGGGCTTCATCGGACCGGTCAGGCGGTTGGCCAGGTACTTCCGGAAATACTTTCCTTCGACCTTCGCCTCGTCGGGAATCGTCTCCCCGAGCCGCCCCTTCGCGCGCCGGACGATGGATTCCGCGACCGGCTGCCCCTTCAGCAGGGAAAGGCAGTTGTCTTCCGTGCTGTCCGGAATCTCCACCGTATATACATAATAGTCCCGGCTCTCCGGACGCTTCTTGTTGAACGCGTAGTGCGCGGCGGACGCATAGGTGCCCGCAACATAGACGCCGTAGCCGAACTTGGCCTTTCCGTCACCCTCCAGGGCGTGCGAAAGGTCGAACGAGTCAAATAAAACGGAACTTCCGTGAAAGAATAAAGCCATGAAAACGTAAATAAACCTGAGTCTTCACAAATATACGCATAAACGAAAAACAGTTTTCAAAAACCCGGAAAGGAATCCACGGCATCACCGTATTTATAGACATGACACAGAACAATATGTTAGGAAAGGACGGACTTACCGTTACAAGCGCCAATCACGTGGCGAACATTGCAAAGGAGCTGTACGAGGCGGCCGAGAGCAAGCTCAAGACACTGAAGCTCTGCTCGAGGGACTATACGCTCGCCGTAAACGGAAACACCTATCGGGTGGAGAACGAATCGGAGAAATCCGAATTGGAGACGCTGTCCTCCGTACTGAAGGAAATCGGAGAGCTGAAGTCGCTGATCGCCTTCCTTCGGGAAGGAATCAAGGCGAAGGCGAAGTTGGACACGGACGAAGCGTTTGAAGCGCATGTGACCGAACTGATAAAAGAAGGACGGACCGATTTGGAAAAGCCGTCTGACAAGAAGGAAGTCACGATCGAAGACAAGCTGAACGAACTGACTCCCGAGCAGAAGGCCCGATACTACGCTTTGGAGGCGAAATGCGCGACAATCGGTTCTTTCATTCACCCCGACGGGGTGTTCGCCAAGGCGCGGGACGCCTTTTTCGACTGCCGCCAAAACCCCGTCAAGGTGATGGGATGCGGACAGGAAGCGGAAGTGAACACTTATACGAGCGGATTCTCCGTGGAAGAGGTGGACGGCGTGTTCTTCGCGCTGCAGAAGGAGTACCGAAGCATGCAGGCGGAGTTCAACAAACTCAAGGCCGAAGTGGACGAAAAGGTCGCGGAAGCCAACAAGGTGCTGACCGATGAGAAACTCACGTCCATGAGGCTTTGGATGGAGACGAGGAAAGCCGAAAGGCTGAAATACAATGCGTACGTGAAAGCGCTCAAGATTGTGATTCCTCAGAATCTGAAGAGCGTTTTGGAAAAGGTGAAAGAAGTTCTTTGATTGGATTGACCAGGGTCGGGGCCCCCAGTTTCGGGGGCCGGAGACCCGAATATGGACAGCCGGCGGGAAATCCGGCCCGGGGGCAGGCCTGAAAAACCTCCCCGAATTCCTCATCATACATGCCCTTTTCCGGACGGCAGCACTTACTCTATCTCAGTCCGGGATCAGTTCTGTCGCGGGAGCTCCCACTCCCTTTTCGCGCAGGACGGCCCGGAGACTTTGACCTCGCTATGGATATCGCGTCGTCCGGGTTATCGGTCTTGATGTCGCCCCTGTTCCCAATTCCGGCTGTCCATAGGCCAATCTTTTTCAATCAAAACCGTATTCGACCATGCCTGTAACCACCATCCGCATCTGCGAAGAACCCGAGGCGAGAATCATGCTGAAGGACGGGTCCTTCCAGGACTATCTCCAAATGTGGTTCGACCGCATTCCCAAACTGAAGCGGCCGACGCCCGCTCAGCTTCGGCCCTACTTCAACTGCGGCACACTCCATGAGGTCGTGCAAGTTTACTCGCAGTGCATTGACGAAATCCGTCTTGAAATCGGCGGAAAGGCCCTGTTCCGAAGGATGTTCAGCAACAGCTATTCCTTGTATGTGAAGGTCGGAGACCTCTGGGTCCAAAGAGACTGTGACGACAAGAAGCTGTCTGCGGAAGATCTCTTCCCGGACAACCTGTCCGTGAAAGAAATCTGCGGAGAGAAGGAACTGATAAAGACGGACATCCGGGAGCTGTCCCGCTCCGTCGCGAGGAAAAGCAACCATTTCTATCCCGGTCAGATTTACCGCTTCGGAGACCACGAGCTTTGGACGGTGGACCAATGGGGCGGCACTGCCGCCCACGCACACTCCGAAGATTTGAAAGGCTCTTTCGTGCAGTTGTACGATACGGACATTGCCCGGCATATTGAAAAATACAGGACCGCGCACAGGAAAGTGTTCGGAGCTTTTTAAGTATATTTGTAGAAGAACACGAAAACGGACGACCATGAAGATTCTTGCAACGGGCGACTGGCATATCGGAAAGGTGTCCCACGGCTACGGAAGGGCCGCGGAGCACCGGCATTTTCTGGACTGGCTCAAAGACCGGGCGGTGGAGACCCGGGCGGACGTTCTCCTGGTGACAGGCGACGTCTTCGACTCGAAGGACCCCACCCCGCAGTCCCAGGAGCTCTATTACACTTTTCTGGACCAGCTTTCGCAGGCCTGTCCGGGCCTGCGGACCATCATTATCGCGGGCAACCACGACAATCCGACCCTGCTGGAGGCTCCCCAGGAAATCCTGCGCCGCCATCAGGTGGAGGTACGGGGCACGGCCGTCGGCTGTGATGCGGCGGACCAGTCGGACAGCCCGCTCCTGATTCCCGTCGACAAGGACGGCGAAAGGGTCTGGATCGTCGCCGTCCCCTATCTGCGGCGCAGCGACTTCAAGTTCGACCAGTCCTACGAGCAGAGCGTGGCGGATTACCTGTCCGCGCTCGTGCGGGCCGCCGACGGGAAAAAGAAAGACGGGGAGCCTGTCGTCATGATGGCGCACCTATACGCCTCGGGCTCGCTCAAGAGCAATGACGACGGCCATTCCGAGACCATCTACGTGGGCGGAGAACCGGAAATCAAGATGTCCACCCTCACGGAGCGCCCGGACTTCCTCCTGAGCGGACACATTCACAAGCGGATGATGATCAACGACGTCTCCTGGGCCCGATATACCGGCAGCGCCCTCCCCATGTCGTTCACGGAAACCGACTACGAGCACGGCGCCGACCTGCTTACCTTCGGGGAAGGCAAGGTCATGGTCCATGAATTCCTGAAGTATGAACCGTTGTACCGGTTCGTCTCCTTCGGGCCTGATTCCCCGGAAGACGCCGTCCGCAAGCTCACGGAAGCACTCCCGCAGTTGAACGCCCGTATGTTCATCCAGGTCCGGGTCCTTCTGGAAAAGGCCGAACCCGAAACACGGACGAAACTGGAAAAAATCGTCGATGGAATCGGCGCCAAGTTCGTCTACCAGCCGGAAATCAAGGAAAGGACCGACGGCGGCGGTACGAACTCCGTCATCTCCCGTCCGGAGGACCTGTCCTCGGATGAGATTGTCCGGGAAGTGATCCTGCGGCGTTTCGCCCGCGCCAACAAACGGGACGGGGACGCCCTGGACGACGAAGAAAAGGCGCTGCTGGAAAGCATCATCACCCAGGCCCGCGGGGGCGACGAAGATTAAGACTATGGAGATTCAAAAGATAGAAATCGGCAACCTCAATTCGCTCAAGGGCGAATTCTGCATCGACTTCATGTCCGGCCAGCTCAAGGGCCAGGACATTTTCGCCATCACAGGCGCCACAGGAAGCGGCAAGTCCACCATCCTGGACGCCATCACGCTCGCCCTCTACAACCGCATCCCCCGTCTGGACGGCAAAAAGGGGGACGGAAACCCGAAATCCAAAGACCCCTACGAACGGCTCGCCCCCGCCGATACCGAAAACGCCCTCACGCGGGGCGAGAAAAAAGGCTATGCCAAAGTCGTCTTCGAAGTGGCCGGCCAGCGGTACCGGGCCGAATGGCTCTGCGAGCTGAAGAACGTCACGTTCGGCGGCTCCCACACGCTCTTCCGCCTCCGGAACGAAAGCGGAGCGGAGAAGGCGGAGCAGCTGGTGTCCGGCAATCTGGTCCATGAATTCGACCGCAACGGCACCCCGAAGAACAATACCGTCTCCAAGGGAGTCGTGGACCTGATCGGGCTCGGGTACGACCAGTTCTGCAAGGCCTGCATCCTGGCCCAGAACTCCTTCGCCAATTTCCTCAAGGCCAATGACTTCGAGAAGGCGGACATCCTTGAGAAGATTACCGGCACCTCCATCTACGGCCGGATCGCCGGCGTCATTGTGGACGGCTATGACGGCGCTCTCCGGGAGAAGAAAGAGATTGACGACAAGATCGGCGGACAGCGTGACCTGATGGTGAAAGACGAGGAAGAGCTGGTCCGGCTCAAAGCCGGAAGAGAAAGCCTGGTCAAAGAGCGCGACGACTTGAAAAAGAAGATCGGCGAACTGGAAAAAGGGGTGGAATGGTGGAACGGACTCGACGCGCTTGCGAAGAAGAAGGAAGAGGCGGAAGCGAAGAAGAAGGAGGCCGAAGAGAACGAACGGAAACTCATCCCCAAACAGACAAAGCTGGCGCGATATGACAAGGTCGGGGAAGGTCTCAAGCTGTTTGATGCCGAGACCGACGCGCAAAGGGAGCTCGGCAATGCCGACAAGAACCTGGCCGACGCCCGAAGGAGACTGCAGGAGAACCAGGATAAAATCAGTTCCGGGAACGACAAGAAAGCAGAAGCCGGGCGGGAACTGGAAGCCCGGAAATCCGATTGGGAAAAACTCGCCTGGATCCGGCCGGTGAAGGAGAACATCGCGCTGATCCGCCACGAGTACGCCCGCCTGGGCGATTCCGTGCAGGAACTCCGGAAAGCCGCGTCCCGCCACGCGCCCGATAGCGGATATGACGGACTCGGCAAGAAAGGTCTCCTCGAAAGCGTCTCCCGCCTGACGGGCGTCCTGACACCGGAAATGACCCGGGAAACGGAGCAGGCCCGGCTGGAGAAAGCCCAAAAGGAACGGACGGTGTGCGAGAACGCCGGCGCCCTTTACCCCCTGTTGGAAAAGGTTCTGGAAATCGAGGCCCTGGACAAGGTCGACGAGGCGACAATCGCTTCGCTGCAGCCCCTGCAGAAAGAGCTGGAGGAGGACATCCCGGCCCTGAACGCCCAGATCACGTCGCTGGAGAACGAGAACTTCGTCATCAAGCGGGGCCTTCTCAAAGAAGGGGAACCCTGCGAGCTCTGCGGCGCTGTACACCATCCTTATGCGACGCCTTCCGTCTTCAATGAAAGAATCGAAAGCATCAGGACCCTGCTGAAAGAAAAATCAAAGAAGAAGGAGGAGGTTGACGACCGGATCGGGGAAGCCCGGAACGGCATCAGCAACAGGGATGGCCAGAAAACGGCCATGAATGTCCGCATCAAGGACCTGAAGGCAAAGATGGAAGCCGGTGACGATTCCTTCCGGACTGTCTTCTCGAAGTATTCGACCGAAGCGCAAATCAGCGGACTGAAGTCCAGAGCCGGCGAAAAAGCGGCCTGGGAGCAGGAGGAGGCCGCCGCGGAGAACACCCTCTCCCTGATCCTGCTCCATAACCTGATGGAGGAGATCCGTGGTTTCCAGGAAACCCTCGACAAGTATCTCCCGGAAACCTGGCGCTCCCGATGGCTTGAAAATGACGCCCGGTACGCACAGGATCTTGAGTATGATGTCAAGTCCTTCCTGAAGGCCGAAGAAAAGTTCACGCAGGCCGACCAGAATGTCCGGGATATCCAGACCGCCATCGACACGCTGACTAAACTCATCCCGAAACTGGAGGACGAGATCAAACAGCAGGAGGGCGTCCGGAATGAGAAGAAAAAGCTTCTGGACAAGGCGGCCGGGGACCTGTCCCTTTGGATCGACACATTCAACGCCGGAGAGGAGAACCCGGCCTCCCGGGAGGAACTCAATTCCTGGAAGGAAGACAAGACCGACTGGAACGCGCTGAGAAAGACCGTCAATGATGCGGAGAACGAAAGGATCACCCATTCCGCCCTGTTCAAGCAGGCGGCCGAGGAGTTCCAGGCCCATCAGGACCGGGAAGACAGGCCGGCCGAAGAAAAGGAGAAGCTGGAAGAGCGGAAAAGCGCCGTCCGCTTCGAACTGGAAGAGGGGCCTGAAAGCGTCGTCAAGCGCCTGGAGGCCGTTTCGGGAAGACTGGCCACGCATGAAGCGGCCGAAAAGGCGATCGCTGAATTCAAGGACAGTCTGGACAAGGCGGAAAGGAAGGTCAGCCTGTGGAAGCGGTTCTACAACATGCTCGGAGACGGGAAGGGGGACAAGGAGGCCAAGGAGTTCCGGAAACTCGCCCAGAACTACACGCTGGGGCTTCTCCTGAGCTATGCCAACGAGGAACTGGGCAAGTTCACCAAACGCTACACGCTCAAAAAGCAGAACGACTCGTCCCTGGAAATCATGGTCCTGGACGGAGAGCTGGGCGAACGCTACTCCTCGTCCCTGTCCGGCGGCGAAACCTTCATGGTGAGCCTCGCCCTGGCACTCGGACTGTCCAGCATCTCCTCCGGCTCCGTCACGCTCAAGAACATCTTCATCGACGAAGGGTTCGGCTCGCTGGACAGCGACACGCAGAAAACCGTCGTCGGCGCGCTCAACACGCTGCGCATGCAGGGAAAGCGGATCGGCCTCATCAGCCACACCGCCGCCCTGCTCGGCGACGACAGCATCTACAAGATCAAGGTCAGGAAAGTCGACGACAAATTCAGCGTCATCGATCCGGACTGACCGGCTCTCTGAAAATATCATAGCACCCGGACATTCTGCCATATTTTGGCACAATGTCACCCTAACTTTGCACCCGTGACGAAGAATGAAAGGATACCCGTTCCCGAGGTAGCCTCGGCGTTCCCGGACCTGACCCCCGGCCAGGTCCGGCTGCTGGGTTATTGCGCGTACCGGGGAGGCTTTCCGCTCAATCCTTGGACGGTCTCCTTCTATGACGGCCGCTTCGAGATTCCGAAGAACCGGACGGAAGCTGACCGGAAGGTCCTGGAGAAGAAAGGCCTGCTCGTGGACGGAGAGATTCCGCCACAGGACTATTTCCGGATCGCCGTCCCGATCGTGAAGCATTTTCCTGAATGGGCCCGCACTTACGGGGAGTTCAGCCGTTTCCGGTCGGAAACCTTCGCCTACCTTTGGTCCGTCGCGGAATGCATCGCCGCCGGAAACCTTTCCCAGGCCCGGAAACTCCGCTACCCCGCCAAAGAAGGGGTCTGGCGGTATTTCACGGGACTCCTTTTTCAGGACGGCTCCGAGGACGCCATCCTGTCTATCCTGCCGCAAAAGGACGCGGAGCTGCTCCTGGCCGACTTCCTGAAAGGGAAGTTCGAGGCCGGGAAGCTGGACGACGCCACGCTGTCCGCCGTCCGGGAATCCGCCCTCGGCCGGTTCCCCCGTTCAGTGGAGATTCCCGGCCGGGCCGACGCCTACGCCTACTACCTAAACGGCGCCCTTCCGGAGGACCCGGAACCGGGCCGGTCCTTCTGGACCGACGGCGTCCGGGCGACGGACCTGCTCCTCCACGGCAGCCTGTCCGACTCCCTGGAAGCCTTCCTGAAAGCCCGGACCCTGACGCCGCCGGGATGTGACGGAACATTCCCGGACCGGCTGATGACCTGGTTCTACGCGCTGTGCCTGGTGCGCAACTTCCGGAAGTATCAGAGCAGCCGGGCGGAACGCGCGCTGGACGCGCTGAAGCTGAGCACCGGTTTCCGCTATGACCCGACGCACGCCGTCACGCAGACGCTGCTTGTCCACATGGACGAAAGCGAAAACAACTGCCTCGACCTCGTTTCCGGGGAAATGAAGAAACACCTGGACCGGGACCGGACCGCCCTGGGGCGGGACATGGCGCTCGCCGTCCTGCGGTACTTCAAGGCGGACGACGACCGGATCTCCGCCCTCGGACTGGACCCGTCGGCCGTCCCCTGCATTCCCGTCTTCCGCAATGAGACGGCGGATCTCTGTCCGATGGCATCGGCGGAAAAGCAGCGCCTGCAGGAACGCTTCGGCGGTCCCGGCATCCTGTCCTCCGTCCCCCGCAAGGAAGCCTGGGAAATGGCGCTGAACGACCTCTCGGCCTCCGTAGCCTCCTCGAAGGAAGAGGACGCCTCCGAGAAACGGATCATCTATTTCCTGGACGAAAAATGGATCACCGCCGTCATCGAACAGCGCCGCCTGCCCGGTGAGACGGAATGGACCGGGGACAAGCTCCTGTCCCGCAGCCTGCTTGTCAAGGGCTGCTACGACTCGATGGACCTGCTCGACCTCAAGATCGCCCGGGAGCTCGGGAGCAAAGTCATCGACCGGCCCGACACCGACATCGTCATCCCCGCCCTGGCCGGTACCGGGCGGCTGTTCACGGGACAGTTCTACCGGAAACCGTACCGGCCGCTTCCCGTTTCGCTGGAGCAGCCTTTCGTGGCCTTCTCCGGAAAGGACGGGTCCATCACGGTCTCCTCGAACGTACGCCGCCGCCCGGACGGAACCGTCCCGGAAGTATCCATCCTCCGGAACGGAGGCAAGTATACCTGCATCCGGACGAACCCCGTCCAGCGCGACATCCTCACGCGCCTGTTGGCGGTGGGGACTTTCCCCGTCTCCGCCCTTCCGGTCATCCGGCGCACCATCGACTCGCTGGAAGGAATACTCGAAGTGAGGTCCGACCTGTCCTCCATGGCGGTCATCCCGACCCTCCGGGGAAGCGTGCGCACCTGCATCCGGCTCGCCCCGCTTCAGGACGGGGACGGATATGGTATCGACCTCTCCGTCGCCCCGCTCGAGGACGGCGGCCTGCGGTGCGAGCCCGGCCGGGGTCTGGAGGACGTCTACGACAGCACCGGCGCCGAACCCCGCTTCATCCGCCGCGACCTCCAGGCCGAATACGACAACTATGCCGAACTGACGGACTACCTCAAAAAGGAGCTGGAACTGGAATTCGAGGACGGAAAGCATGGAGAGCTCTACACCAGCGAATCGCTCCTCGGAGTGCTCTCCTGGGCCTACGACCACCGCGACAAATGCTTCGTCGAATGGCCGGAAGGCCGTGCGCTTCGCTTCCGGGGGGAGGTGAAGGACAAGGACATCGACATCACGGTCAAATCCGGCGTCAACTGGTTCGAAGTGGAGGGCGACGTGCTCATCGGCGGAGACCGGTTCAAACTGGCCGACATCCTGGAGGCGATGCGCCGGTCCGACGTGAAAGGATTCATCCGGCTGGGCGACAAGGATTATGTTCGGATGACCAAGGCCCTGCAGAAGCATCTCCAGGCGATGGACGAGATGATGTCCGTCCGTGCCGGAAAGAGCCGGGTCGTCCCCGTGTACCGCGTGGGCCATCTCGCGCAGATTCTCGGGGATGAAGGCGGCCTGCGGGGAACAATGGATGAAGGCTTCAAGAGTCTTCTGAACAGAATGCAGCAGGCCTATGACTCCACACCGGAGCCGCCTTCCGGACTGAGAGCCACCCTGCGCGACTACCAGAAGGAAGGGTACGTGTGGATGAAGCGCCTCGACGCCTGGGGCGCCGGCGCCTGCCTGGCCGACGACATGGGCCTCGGAAAAACCGTCCAGAGCATCGCCTTCCTGCTGAGCAAGGCCTCCGAAGGCCCCTCGCTCGTGGTGGCCCCGAAATCCGTCGTCCCGAACTGGGACATCGAGGTGGCCAGATTCGCTCCGTCGCTCAAGGTGACCGTCCTCAACGACGTCACGCACCGCGACGACTGCATCGCCAACGCGGGTCCCGGCGACCTGGTGCTCGCGACCTACGGCGTCCTCAGCACGGAAACGGAGGCGCTTTCGAAGAAGGAATGGAATGTCGTCTGCCTGGACGAGGCGCACCAGATCAAAAACCGCAACACGCGGGTGAGCGCCGCGGCGATGGCCCTCCAGGCCCGCAGCCGCCTCATCCTCACGGGAACGCCCCTGCAGAATCACCTCGGAGAGCTATGGAACCTCTTCCAGTTCATCAACCCCGGGCTGCTCGGAGAATGGTCGGACTTCAAGGCCCGCTACCTGCACGGCGATCTGGACGAACAGCACAGCGAATTTCTCCGCGACCTGGTGCAGCCGTTCATCCTCCGCCGCACCAAGGAGGAGGTCCTGGACGAACTCCCCGAAAAGATCGTCTGCGAGCAGATGGTCGAGCTCAGCCCCGAGGAGATGCACCTGTACGAAGCGATGCGCCAGTATGTGGAGGAGCGTGTGAACCGGATCGGCGGCGGGAAGAACAAGAAAAGGAAGAAGGACGACACCGTCAAGGTCGAGTTCTTCGCCGAACTGACCAAGCTCCGTCTCGCGGCCCTGTCCATGTCGCTCGTCCATGACGACTGGCAGCTGGGATCCAGCAAGACCGACGCCCTGATGGGCCTGCTGGAGTCCATCTCCGCCGTCCCGGCGAACCAGGTGGTGGTCTTCAGCCAGTTCACCTCCTACCTCGCCGAGGTGCGGGCCCTCCTGGACCGGAAGAAGCGCCGCTACCTGTACCTGGACGGACAGACGGAGCTGGAAGAGCGGGGGGACATCGTGCGGCAGTTCCAGAACGGGGACTGCCCCCTCCTCCTCGCCAGCCTGAAAGCCGGCGGCCTCGGACTCAACCTCACGGCGGCGAACTACGTGATCCTCCTGGACCCCTGGTGGAACCCCGCCATCGAGAACCAGGCGATGGACCGGGCGCACCGCATCGGCCAGCAGCGCATGGTCACCGTCATCCGTCTCATCGCCCGGCACACCATCGAAGAGAAGATCCTCCGGCTGCACGAGACCAAACAGGCGCTCGCGGACGAGATGCTGGAAGGCACCGCCTACAGCGGCAAACTCACGATGGACGACGTCCTGGACATGGTTTCACCCTTCCGATAGCGGCCGATGGACAGTCAGGACAGACATGCATGGACCGGCTGGCTGCGGGGCGTCCTCGCGGAGATGCTCGCCGGAACGGGACTCCGGCCGGAAGCGGAATACGATCCGGAGGCGGACCGGTGCCTGCTCTGGATCGTCTGTCCGCTGGAATGGCGGGTCACCAACTGGATCCGGAGCGAGGAGTTCACGCTGGAAAAGGCGCTGGAAACCGTCGACCCCGTGCTGCTCTTCTACCGCGAGGCGTGGCCGGAACGGATGTGCTCCGACGCGCAGTACGAACTCTTCCGCCAGATCCCGGGAGAATTCGAATGGACGACGGAACAGGCTCCGGACATCCTCTACCGCGTCACGATGCAGCAACTCCAGCAACGCTTCGGGCCCCGCTGCGTCAAAGGGATCACGATGTACGAGGACCTGCTGGTCGTGCACACGCGCTGGGCGGGCGACTTCTACATCGGCATCGACAACTATCGGAAGCGCCTCGAGGAAGTCGCGCACGCGATGCAGGCCTTCATGCGGAAGCCCCTCCGACACCCGTACCTTTATCAGCTGAGACATGGAAAGAAACCTGAAAAATAAGACCGAGGCGCTGCTGGAAGCCCTCTCCGCCGGGATGCTCGAACGGGAGGAGGCAGTTGGCCTGGCCCTGCTGAGCGCCGCCGCGGGAGAAAGCGTGTTCCTGCTGGGACTTCCCGGCGTGGCCAAGAGCATGATCGCCCGCCGGCTCGCCCTCGCGTTCCGGGGTGCCCGCCGGTTCGAATACCTGATGAGCCGCTTCAGCACCCCGGACGAAATCTTCGGCCCGGTGTCCATCTCCAAACTCAAGGACGCCGACACCTACGAACGCGTGACCGACGGCTATCTGCCGACGGCGGACGTCGTCTTTCTCGACGAGATCTGGAAGGCCGGCCCCGCCATCCAGAACAGTCTTCTCACGGCTCTCAACGAGAAAATCTTCCGGAACGGACGCGAAGACATCCCCCTCCCTCTCAAGGCCGTCATCGCCGCCTCCAACGAACTCCCCGCCCAGGGCGAAGGCCTCGAGGCGCTTTGGGACCGGTTCCTCGTGCGCTACATCGTGGACCCGATCCGGGACAAGACGAACTTCCTCTCACTTCTGACGGGAAAGACCGCCGTCCCCTGCATGGTACCGGAGGCGCTCTCCTTTACGTCGGAGGAGATGAAAGCGATGCTCGAGGATCGCGACAACGTCTGGATTCCGGAGAGCATCCTGGAATTCCTCTATTCCATACGCACGCGCTATGCGTCGCGCGCGCAAGAGCAGCTCAAGGACCGCGCCGAAGCGGCCAGGGCCGGCGTGAAACCCGAAGAAGACGAGGAGGAAGAGAGCGTCCCCTATGTCTCCGACCGGCGGTGGAAGAAAATCGCCGGCCTCCTCCGGACCTCGGCCCTCCTCAACGGCCGGGAGGCGGTGGACTGGTCGGACTGCCTGCTGCTGGAGCATCTCCTCTGGGACCAGGACGCCCAGATTGCGATGGTCCGGGAAGACATCGCGCGGGAACTCGTCGTCCACCTGCTGAAAGGGACCGTCTCCGTGGATGAAAACCGATGGAAGAAGGCGCCCTCGGCCGGACCCGCGAAGCTCTGGAGTCCGGACGGAGGCGTCCACTATGCCTTCGAGGCAGGCGGTGAACTGATGCTGATCGCCGCGAAAGACTACGAGCGACTGGGAAGCGGCCGGACCGGCGGACGGTTCGGCGAAAACGGAACGATCCTTCTCACGGACGGCCCCGGCGATTTTTCCATCTGCAGCCTCAAACCCGGGACGGTGACCATCGGCAGCTTCAGCTATCCGCTCCGCCGGGAAGGGACGATGGCCGGACGCTCCGGCACCTTCCTCTCAGAAGTGATGGCCACCACCAACGACCGCATCGGCGCCCTCCGGACGATGGTGGACGCCAACCTCTTCACCCGGCCGCTCTCCGCATACGAAGCCCTCGGCCGGGAGCTGCGCCGTTACCAGTCCGTGACATCCGCGAGATGATGCTGTATTCCAAGCTCATCGACGCGCTCCTCGATGAATGCACCGCCGCCAGTCTGGGCGGGTACGACGTGGAGGACGTCCTCGCCGACCGGGCCGCCGGCGGAGACCTCATCCGGGAAATCCTGGTTCTGGGCGTCTGCGACCCCCGGTTCAAGGAATCCGTCCGCGTGACGAAAGCCTGGCGGGACGAAGCGCACGGAATGCTGGAAACCTTCGCGCAGGACCTGCTCGGCACCCGGGACCTTTCCCGGGACGAGGCCCTGATGCGGCTGGAAAACTTCCTTTCGAACCTCATCTTCACGGCCGTGATGAGAAGAAGAGCCGACTCCGGGGAAGGACGGCCCGGTCCCGCCGATGCCGGAGAAGATGAAGGACGCGCCCGGGCGGCGACGAACGGCAGAGGAAAAGGAGACGAGAAACCGCTCTCCCGCGAAGAAGAACGGCGGGAGGAACTCCGCTTCCTGAAAAGCATCCCGCCTTCACTCCGGAAGCTGGCCCGGCTCATCGGCCGCTCCGGCAATGAGGAGAAGGCCCTTTCCGGGCGCTTCCCCGCCGCCGCCAAATCCGACATCGCCGGCATCACCACGGGTGATGACCTGAGCGATCTCCTTCCCACGGAAATCGCCCTGCTCGCCGGACGGGAGACCGAGGACGTCTTCTTCCGCCATTTCGTCGAGAAGCGCCTCCAGGTGTTCGCATCGGCCTCCGCCAGCCAGGGCCAGGTCCTGCGGCAGGACGGCCCCGTAGTCATCTGCCTGGATCGGAGCGGGTCCATGGAAGGCCGCCCTTCAGCCGTCGCCCGCGCCCTTGCCATGGCCGTCACCATCGTCGCCAAGCGGCGGCACCGGCAGGTGATCATCGTCAGATACGGCAATGACGAACTGGACTCCTTTGTCGTGAAAAGCCTGCGGAAGCAGCGCCGGGCCTTAGGCGAATTCCTGTCCTACGGGTGTGCCGGCGGCAACAACGAGGACGAACTCTTCGGCACGGTCTTCCGGGAACTCATCCCCCGGGACAAGGAATTCACCTGCGCGGACATCCTCTGCGTCTCGGACTTCCTCTGGGCCCCCGTCAGCGAAAACGTTCTGGCGTTCATCCGCGCCAACAAGGCCAAGGGGATGAAGTTCTACGGCCTGGCCGTCTCTCTCTCCGGGGAGGTGCCCCGGGCCCCCATCATCGACTCGATGTGGGTCTGGGACGAAAAAAAGAAACTTTGTCATGAAAGAAAAGGGGGTGACCCAAGGTATAAGAGAGTATGATATTTCCATATAAGAAAAACATCATCGTTTCCGGTTCCCGCCGGGCCTGGCAGGAGCCCCTTCTCCCGGAAGAAGTCCTCCAGGATGACGGCAACCTCTCGCAGGGTGTCGTCCGGCTCGTCAGAGGGTATGTGGAACGGTACCTGAAGAATTACGAGGGAACCGACCGCGACAGTAAAGAGTACGGAGACTGGCCGGGATGGGACTACATGTGGGCCGCCGTCCTGTACCGTGCCTGCGACGATCTCGCGAAACAGGACAGCTGGACCGGGAACGTGCCGCCCGTCGAGAAGACGGTGGCGGAGCTCCTCCGAAGCGGAGTCCCGCAGTCGGACATCAGCGTGAACCACAAAAATGTCACCCTGCGGCTCAAGAACGGGAAATACCGCCTCTTCCGAAAAGAGAGCCCCGTCGTGACCTGCGCCATGCGGATCATGGAGCCGGGAGTGTGCCCGGTCATCCCGATGAAACTCTCGCCCGTCCTGCTCGCGAAACTGCTCCTCGCGCTCGACGCCGCCATGCCGGAAATCCGCAAGGCGATGGACGGCTTCCTGGAGGGCGTCAAGGCGGCCGACATGGAGCGGAAAGCCCGTCGCAAGGCGGAAGAAATCGAAAAGGTGACCGTCCGGCGCCTGCTTGAAACGACACTGGACCCGATGGACATCGTCGCCCGGTTCGGGATCGAAGGCGAGGTCGTCCATCTGACGCTCACGAGGACCTTGAAAGCCGAACTGAACATCCCGATGGAACGGCTCCGCGAGTTCCTCTCCGACCCCGGACGCATCGAATCCGTCCTCGTTCCGCAGAAAGATGCGGAAAAATTTGGAAATCTCGAAATTTTTACGTAATTTTGACGCAGATTCCAATGTAAAATTTACGCTTGTTTTTGCGCAAAAATCACATTATTGGCACAGAATTTGATTTAAGCGGTACTCGCATGTCAGTACTGTCAGTCAGGTAACCTTCCCACATAGACCCCTATGTCCTTCTCTCCGGGCCTTCCCGGCGAGGCCGCCACGCGCCCTCGCCAAGGTCATCCCTCGCACGAAACGTCACGGATCTTGATTAATAACACGTTACAGATGAGCAGATTGTCGATTCAACCCAAAGATTTCAGAACGGTGGCGGCCAAGGCCGTCAGGAGCTATGTCAGCAAGCATTTCAGCGGTATCTTCTCTTCCGACGACATCGATGACTTCGTGTCAGATGTTGTCATGCGCATGTGGAGCGGCAGAGAGTCCTTCGACCCCGAGAAGGGCAAGGAGTTCTCTTGGATTTGGACGATTGCCAAGAACGTCGTCAAGGACGCGGCGGACGCGAAGATGAAGAGGCTGCTCATCTCGGGCGCGATGGACGAAGCGGCCGTTCGCAAGATGGAAAGCCTGGTCGGTGCGGACGACGCCGACAGGAATGTCCTCAACGACGAACTTGCGGACGACCTTCTCGGAAGGCTTCGTCAGGAAAGGGACAGACGTATACTCCTTTATCTGATGCAGGATATGGAGGCGGAAGAGATTGCCCATCGGGAGGGCATCAGCGTTCGTGCCGTTTACATGGCCGTCTATCATGTCAGACAGAGACTCGGAAACGCCGCTTAGCATGAGAAAGAAAGAAAACGGAAAGAACTGGAACCCCGGGAGCGCGGAGATCCCGGGGCTCGCCGCCAGCCTGGACCGCATCTTCAAGCGCGTGGACGCCGAAGGCCTCGGCGAGAGCACGGCGCTCAACCTGAAGGACGACATCCGACGGGTGCAGGAGCGCTTCGGCGTCAGCACGAACAGCGCCGTACTCCTGGCCGCCATCCTGGAGAACACCCCCAAGAACGGCTGTGACGACGAAGACCTTTCGGGCTACATCGGCTGCTCGAACATTCAGTTCATCGGCTTCCGGGAAGCGCTCCGGGAGCTGGAGGACCACCACATCATCTACCACACCAACCGGGGGAACCGCTACGTCATCTGCCGGGAGGCCGTCAAGGCCATTGAAAAGGACACGGAATTCAAGCCGGTGAAGCGCACCGGCCTGACCGCCGACGAACTGTTCTCCCGGTTCCACGCCGTCTTCTCAGACTTCCTCCGGGACAATATCGACGCGGACCGCCTGCTGGAGGACCTCCTGACACTGATGAAGGACAACCAGCACCTGAAGTTCTGCGAAAAAACCCTGAAAGCCCTGCCCGAATCGGTCATCACGGACACGGAGAAGCGATTCTTCCTCGCGCTCTGCCACCGGTACGTCACTTTCGGCAACCAGGCCTTCCCTGTCGAAAAGCTTCTCGACCTCACCGAGTTCTTCGAAGACGACCAGCGCATCCTGCGGGCCGTCGCCAACGAGCATCTGTTCATCCAGCGCAACGGACTCGTCACCTTCGGCGGTGACGACAGCTTCAAGGACACCGACAAACTGGCCCTCTCCGACGAGGTCAAGCGCACCTTCTTCACGGAAGTCACGCTGGCGAAGCCCCAGGCGGTCAAGCACCGGGATCTGGTCCCGGCTTCGGCCATCAAGCCCAGGGAGCTCTTCTACGACGGCAAGGTCGCGGAGCAGATGGACCGGCTCGCCTCCCTGCTCGAACCCGCCAACTTCACCGGCGTCCAGCGGCGGCTCGGCGAAATGGGCATGCGGAAAGGCTTCGCGGTCCTCTTCTCCGGAGGAGCCGGCTGCGGCAAGACCGCCGGCGCGTACGAACTCGCCCGCCGGACGGGCCGCGACATCTTCGCCGTGGACATGTCCCAGCTCAAGAGCAAATGGGTCGGCGACTCCGAGAAAATCATCAAGGGCGTGTTCACGACCTACCGGGAAATGTGCCGCACCAGCGAGCTGGCGCCCATCCTCCTCTTCAATGAGGCCGACGCCATCTTCACCAAACGCCTGGAATCCCCGCAGGACAGCGTCGACCAGATGATGAACGCGATTCAGAACATTTGCCTGGACTGCCTCGAAAACCTGGACGGCATCCTCATCGCCACGACGAACCTCGCCTCGAACTTCTGTGACGAGGCCTTCGCCCGCCGCTTCCTCTTCAAGGTGGAATTCGGAAGGCCCGAAGCGGAGACCCGCGCGAAAATCTGGAAGTCCATGCTCAAGGACATCTCCGAGGAAGACGCGCATACCCTGGCCGCCCGCTACGACTTCTCCGGCGGCAACATCGAGAACATCGCCCGCAAGGCGGCCGTCGGCTACGTCCTTTCGGGGAGCAAGGCCTCCCTGGAGGAACTCGTCTCCTACTGCGACGAAGAAAAGCTCTCCACGGACAAATCCGGAAGAAAAATCGGATTCTGACGCCGGATTCCGTAAGTTTTCCCTATATTTCACGTATATTTCAGCGGCTATGGCTAACATCAATATCAGCATCACGGAGCTGAAGGCGCTCCTCGACATGACCCCCGTCGACCAGAATATCATGCTGGTGGGCAACCACGGCATCGGCAAGTCCGAAATCCTCACCGAATACTTCGCCGCCAAAGGGATGAAGGTCGTTCCCCTCTTCCTCGGACAGATGTCCGATCCGGGCGACCTGATCGGCATTCCCAACCGCAACGAGTCCACCGGCAAGACGGAGTTCATGCCGCCCTGGTGGTTCCCGCTGGACGGACAGCCCATCGTCCTGTTCCTGGACGAGCTCAACCGCGCCCGTCCGGAGGTCCTGCAGACCATCATGGACCTGGCCCTCAACCGCAAGCTGGCGGGACGGAGCCTCCCGGAGGGCAGCCGGATCATCTCCGCGGTGAACGCCGGCGACCAGTACCAGCTCACCGACCTGGACCCGGCCCTCGTATCCCGTTTCAACGTCGTCACCTTCCGACCCACCGTCCAGGAATGGCTCCTCTGGGCCGACCAGGCCGGGGTGGATGTCCGTGTCCGCGACTTCATCCGGGAAAACCCGATGTGGCTGGACAAGGATCCTGACGCCAAGGAGGGAGCCGACACCGGTCTGGACAAGACGCCGGACCGCCGCGGCTGGAAACGCGTGAGCGACATCCTCTCCGGTGTGGGGGAAATCACGTCCGTCGTGACCAAGGCCGTCTCTTCCATCGTCGGTCCCAAGGCGGCCAGCGCCCTCGTCTCGAGCATCTCCGCCCGCAAGATTCTCTCCGGACGGGATGTCCTCCAGAACCTGGAAAAGCATCTGCCCACCCTTCGGAGCTACGAACTCCACCAGCTTTCGGTCGTCAACGACGGCATTTTCCGCCACTTGGAGGTGGAAACCCTGACCGGCACGGCCAAGGAAAACGCCCGGAAGAACGTCGAAGCCTACTTCGACTTCCTGGCCAAGGAGAAAAAGGAAGCCGCGGCCCACTTCGCGAACCTCTATGTCCAGGGCACCTACCCCAAGGCCGTCTCCTTCATGGCCCGCGAGTGCGCGGTGCTTACGATGACGATGGTTCTCTATGTCAAGAGCATCCGCTAGATGAAAGACAGAATCACACGGATCCTGGAGCGTTGGTTCATCTCCGAGCCGGCGCTTTTCCAGGTGCTGTGCACCCACAGCATCGAGGCGAACGCCCAGATGCCCTGCCCCGTCCGTTCCGGCGCCAGAAGGGTGGAATACAACCCCGATTTCCTCACGGAAATGGGGGACGAAGCCCTGGAACAGGCGCTCCGGGCCGAAGCGATCCGCATTCTGCTCAAGCATCCCTACCAGCGGAAGCCTGACGCCTGCTCCCAGCAGGCCGTCTCCGTGGGAAGCAACATCACCATCGGCGACAACTATCGCTTCGGAAACTTCAACATCGACCGCCCCGGCGACTACGAACTCCCCGCCGGGCGCGAATACGAGTGGTATTCCCGCCGGATCCAGGAGCTGCTGCCCCCGGGGAGCGAAGGGTCCGATTCCGGTCAGGGCGATGGTCCCGGTCAGAGCGACCGTCCCGGCCAAGGCGACGGCCCGTCCGACGCACGCACGGAGCGGCTGGCCGGCGAATCGGAGAAGAACACGGCGCTGTCCGAACTCTGGGACGAGGACGAACTCGCCGTCGCGATGATCGACGGCATCATTGAAGGCTGCAAAGACTGGGGGTCTCTCGCCGGCAATTTCGCGGAGCGGCTCAAGGCTTCCGCCAAGGCGAAAATCAACTGGAGAAACGTCCTGTCCGGCTTCCGGGCCAGCATCCTCTCCACGGAGCGGAAACTCACCCGCATGCGTCCCAACCGGCGCACGGGCTTCGAGAACATGGGCTCCATCCGCCGGTTCGACACCAAACTCCTCGTGGCCGTGGACGTGAGCGGTTCCATCTCCTCTTCGGACCTGGCTTATTTCTTCGGCGTGATCAACAGCGCCTTCCGCTACGGGTTCACGGCCGTGGATGTCATCCAGTTCGACGCGGGCGTGCAGGTGGTGCAGACCCTCAAGAAAGTCATCCGCGACGTCACCGTCCTCGGCCGCGGCGGCACATCCTTCCAGGAACCCATCAATTATGCCCATGAAAACGGCTATGACGGGCTCGTCATCCTGACGGACGGCTACGCTCCCGAACCCGTCATCCCTGACAACATGCGCTGCAAGCTTGTCTGGGTGTGCAACGACAGGGAGAGTTATGAACATTCGCACCGCTGGATGGAGAAATCCGGCCGCGTGTGCATCATGGAATTGAAATAAGATGGGCGACTTCTTCAAAATGACCGAGGACGAGATCGTGGCCGAAGCCATGAAAGCGGTCATCCCCGATTACCTTGAATGGATCCGCTCCACCGGCCGCTTCGACGTCGAGCGCTGCGTCGAGCTCGAGCTCGACTACATCGGCCGGATGTACAGGAAATCCCAGTCACGACACATTATGGACCGGCTGACCAGAAAAGACACGGCCGAACTGGACCAGGTCATGGCCCATTTTCAACCCTTGCTGTTCGCGCAGACACAGCTCCGGAAGGAGCGGTATCTCCGGGGCCGGAAAGTGTCCGAAATCAACGCCGTGTCGGCTAAGATCATCCTGACGGAGTTCTTCCGGGAAAAGGGTCTCCAGGCCGAGGTGACCGGCCAGCGCTACCGCTCCCGCGTGGACGTGAAGCTCAACCCGATGACGACGGTCCGGTTCTATGTTCCGTACAAGAAAATGAATCAGGAGGGTCTCCTGGACGAGACGCTCGCCGCGCTGCTGGAGATGAAATCAGCCCTGGAAAAACTGGGGAAAGGGGCCAGCGTCAGACGGTACTGACCGTGTCCGCCGTCAGCTTTTCCCATTGCCGGGACAGCTGGCGGCTCCATACTTTCCGGATTTCGGGCAGCTCCTCATGGGCGTATTCGGGCCGATGGATGAAATAGCTCACCAGTCCGAGCGTCCGGTCCGCATTCTCCAGGGTCAGGGGAATCTCGAAGAAATACTCGTTGACGATATGGACGGTCAGGATGTTCCGGTCCATCTGCGTTTCGAAAAGGTAGCGGATCTTCCGCTTCCGGAGCGCCTCCGCCGTCCTGATCTGCAAAGCGGGATATTCCAGCAGGGCGATGGCGTGGGCCTTCCGGTACCGGGCAAAAGCTTCGCGCACGGACTTCTCGACCAGGTCCTGCGCCTCCCGGACCTCCGCCTCATACCGGGCGAACGTCTCGGCTTTGGTGCGGGCGTTCACTTTCCGCCCCATGTACTGTCTTTCCACCATTTCGAGGGCATAGCGGAGCGTCTCCGCGATTTCGCCGCCGGGCAGGCAGGCCGCCCGGTGGACATCCGCCTCCACATCCAGGAGAACGTTGTCGACAAGCTGTTGCAAGAGTTTGGTCATAACGACTATAGATACTCCTTCGTCACGGAAATCTTGCAAGCTTTGACATTTTTCGGTGTTCCTGAATAAAGAATGCGGCCGCCGTCCTCGCCGGCGCCGGGGCCGAGCTCGACGAGCCAGTCGGCGCTGCGGACGACGTCCAGGTTGTGTTCGATGAGCCAGACGGTGTTGCCGCGGTCCACAAGGGAGTCGAACAGGCGGATGATATGGCGGATGTCCTGCGTATGGAGGCCGTCCGTAGGTTCGTCGATGATGAAGATTTTCCCCTCCACACCCAGGTAGGAGGCCAGTTTCAGCCGCTGGAGTTCACCGCCGGAGAGGGTGGAGAGCGCCTGGTTCAGATGGAGATATTTCAGGCCCACGTCCACGAGAGGTCTCAGTTTCTGTTCGATGACGGTCCCGCGGAAGAAGGCGGAAGCCAGCCGGACGGAGAGGTCCATGACCTGGGCGATGTTCAGGGTCTCCCCCGTCGCGCCGGTCACCGTATAGGCCAGGGCCTCGGGCGCGTAGCGCAGGCCGCCGCAGGCTTCGCAAGTGGTTTCGATGGCGTCCATGAAGGCCATCTCCGACACGATGACACCCTTTCCGCCGCAAACGGGGCAGGCGCCTTTTCCGTTGAAGGTGAAATACTCCTCCTTCATCTTGTTCGCCTTGGCGAACGCCTTGCGGATGTCCCCGGCCACCTCCATGTAGGTAGCCGGGGTGGACCGCAGGCTTACGCCGATGTTCTCCTGGCTGATGTACACCACATCGTCCGGATTCGGACAGGCCTGCCGGAAGCACTCCATCAGCGAGCTCTTTCCGGAGCCTGCGACGCCGGCCACGACGCCGAAAACGCCCAGGGGGATGTCGATGGAAACTCCCTTGAGGTTGTGCAGGGTGGCGTTCTCGATGTGAATACAAGATTCCTTCGCTCCTTCCGGGCTCGGAATGACAGAACGCGGATGCTCCTTGAAGGGGGCGGGGGCGCCGAGGAGCGAGCCGGTGGCCGTACCGGAGCGGAGAAGGTCCTCGTAGGAGCCTTCGAAGACGATGCGGCCGCCGTCGATGCCCGGACCGGGGCCCATGTCCACGACGTGGTCGGCGATGCGGATCATCTCCGGATGGTGCTCCACCAGCAGGACCGTGTTGCCATGGTCCCGAAGGCGACGGACCGACTGTTTCATCCGTTCGATGTCACGATTGTGCAGGCCCACGCTGGGCTCGTCCAGGATGTACAGTACGTCGGAAAGGGAGGAGTTGATGTACTTGGCGATCTTGCAGCGCTGGGCTTCGCCGCCGGACAGGGTGCCGACGGGGCGGTCCAGGCTCAGATAGCCGAGGCCGATCTCCTCCAGCGCGGAAAGACGGGCGCCGATGGCCGCCTTCAAGTCCACGGCCAGCGGGTCGGAAAGTCCGTCGATCCACGCATTGAGCCGGGAAATCGGCATCGCGCAGACTTCGGCGATGTTCTTCCCCTCGATCTTGCAGGTGAGAACCTTCGGATTCAGCCGCGTGCCGCCGCAGTCGGGGCAGGTGCCCATCACAAGCATCGGATTCAGCACGGCGGCGTGCAGGAGGCCTTCCTCCGAGTTGATGATGCTCCGGTACATCCGGGGGATGAGGCCCTCGTATTTCGCGGATTTCGGCCAGTTGGACGGCGGGTTCTTGAGGCGGATCTGCGGACTGTTCAGGAAGAGGTCCAGCTCCTCCGGCGAATAGTCCTTGATCTTCTTGTCCAGGTCGAACAGGCCGCTGTGCGCATAGCGGATCCACCGCCAGCCGCCCTTTCCGAAGGCGATGTAATGAATGGTGTCCTCGTCATTGAGGCTCTTGTCAAAGTCCACGAGCTTGTGGATGTCCAGCTCCCGGATCTCCCCGAGGCCGGAACAGCGCGGGCAGCTCCCCTGCGGATGGTTGAAGCTGAACGAATCGGAATAGCCTACGAAAGGTTTCCCCACGCGGGAGAACAGCAGCCGCATCAGGGCGTAGATGTCCGTGTAGGTGCCTACCGTGGACCGGGAGTTCCTGGCCGGCTTCTTCTGATCGATGACCACCGCGATGGGCAGCCCCTCGATCTCGTCCACGTGCGGACGACCGTATTTGGGCAGGTACTGCTGCACAAAGGTCGGGAAGGTGTCGTTGAGCTCCCGGCGCGACTTCGCGGCGATGGTGTCCAGCACCAGCGAACTCTTCCCCGAACCCGAAACGCCGGTGAAGACGGTTATTTTGTATTTGGGAATGTCCAGGGAGACGTCCTTGAGATTGTTCTCCCGGGCGCCCCGGATGCGGATGGTGTCCGTGGTCATCCTATCGGCAGTTGCGGTACAGGAATTCGAAGGCCTGGCGGGTGACCCAGTCGCCGCCCAGGTTGTGCGTGTAGCCCGGCAGATAGTACTGCTCGAAGTCCTTGTTGTGCTTCACCAGTTCGGCGACCACCTGCAGCGAGGAGGCCGGATCCACGTTGTCGTCCATTTCTCCGTTGATGATGAGCAGTTTGCCCTCCAGCCGCCAGGCGTTGTCCACGTTGGAGTTCTCGCCGTACCACGGACCGATGGGATAGCCCATCCACTGTTCGTTCCACCAGATCTTGTCCATCCGGTTGTCATGGCAACCGCACAGGGCCACGCCCACCTTGTAGAACTCGGGATGGAACAGCAGGGCCGAGAGGGTGTTCTGGCCGCCGGCGGAATAGCCGTAGATGCCCACCTTGCTCAGATCCATGTACTTGTACTTCTTCGCGGCGGCCTGCATCCAGAGGATGCGGTCCGGGAAGCCGGCGTCCTTGAGGTTGCGCCAGGACACGTCCTGGAAGGACTTGGAGCGGTTGTCCGTGCCCATGC
>JAEEGK010005890.1_pt1 | contig 29610 bp, 23 predicted proteins | sample 8958771 | NCBI WGS metagenome assembly JAEEGK01 (sample SAMN16246547, study PRJNA631951) | gut metagenome | biome: gut microbiome; feature: rumen; material: SC-attached | host: Bos | place: Iran: Karaj | collected 2018-10 | reverse complement strand
GCAAACAACGCACAGAAGCCGGCTGTCAAAGCAAACGAGAGGAAAATCGGCTTGCTCAGCTTTTTCAAATCGTTCTGCTCTATCACCTGCTTCAGAGCCAGCATCGCCAGCAACGGAATGGTAAACTCGGCAATGACCAGAATGCTTGCCACTGTCCGGAACTTGGCATACATGGGAATGTAATCGAGGAAGAAATCGGTAAAGCCCATGAAGTTCCTTCCCCACGAAAGCAGGATGGAAAGAACGGTCGCTGCCAGTAAGGCCCACTTCATAGGACCTTTGACGATGAACAGTCCGAGAATGAACAGCATGAGTACAAAGGCGCCCACATAGACAGGGCCGCTTGTTCCCGGCTGCTCTCCCCAATACTGGGTCAGTTGCTGATATATCTGAATGTAATTGTTGTCGGCATGATCCATAGCTGTCTTGTTCATCACCAACGGGAACGAGGCTCCTCCTTTGGTATTAGGAATGAGCAGCGTCCATGTCTCACCGATGCCGTAACTCCATTGGGTGATATAGTCGCGGTCCAGTCCGCTGCTGGTCTGGTTGGCGGCATTTTTCTTCACCAGTTCACTCTTGCCACGCATCGACTCCTGACCGTATTGCCAAGTGTGATACAGGTTCGATATGTTGATGCAGATACCCAACGCAGCACCCACAGCACATGCAGCCGTGGCTTTCCAGAAATGAGCCATCTGCTTCTTCTGCAGAGCCTCGACCAGCCACGCTATGACCATGAAGAAGATAATGAACAGATAATAATACGTCATCTGCACGTGGTTGGCATTCACCTCGAAGGCGGCAAAAATGGCTGTCACGATGAGTCCCCACAGGTATTTCCCCCGATAGGCCAGCACCAGACCGGCTATCATGGGGGGCAGATAGGCCAGTGCCATCACCTTCCAGATGTGGCCGGCGGCAATGATGATAAGGAAATAGCTGCTAAACGCCCATACCACGGAGCCCAGCGCTGCCAGATACCAGCGGAAGTCGAAGGCCCGGAGCAGGATATAGAAGCCCAGCAGATAGACAAACAGATACCACACATTCTCGGGCAGCCACAGGTGATAAGCCTTCACGAGCTTGCCCAGCCCGTCGGTACTCTTGTACGACGGAGCCGTCTGGTAGGTGGGCATTCCGCTGAAGGTAGAGTTCGTCCACCGTGTTGTCTTACCTGTCTGCTGATGATAGACCGAAGCCTCTTGTCCCGCGCCCCTGCCGGCACTTGAGTCGTGACGATAGAGAATGCGTCCTTCTATATCGGCAGGGAAGAAATAAGCATACGAGATAACTGCAAAAAGCAACACTGCCAACACGTCGGGCAGGTATCGTTTCAATGTATTCATGCTGTATTTAATTGTTTTCTGTCTGCAAAAATACAAATAAATATCCATTATCAATTGTCAATTTTCAATTAATTTGTATCTTTGCAACAAAAAGAAGATGAAAATAGGAATAATTGTAGCCATGGACAAGGAGCTGCGCCAGCTGGAGTCGCTTTTTACCGATGGCAATGTGAGGGTTGAGAAGTGCGGCATTGGTAAGGTGAATGCTGCTCTTGGCGCACAGCGGATGATCAACGAGTTTCATCCCGATGTCATCATCTCCAGCGGTTGTGCCGGGGGCAATGGTGACGACATTCAGGTGCAGGATGTCGTAGTAAGTAACGAATTGTGTTATCACGACGTATATTGCGGTACTGCCATCGACAACTCCACCCAGTACGGACAGGTGCAAGGGCTGCCTGCACGCTATCAAGCCGACCCGAAGCTGCTCGCAATCGCGCGCCAGCTGGCAACGGTCAATGACCAATGTACCATCCACGAGGGCCTCATTGTCACTGGTGACTGGTTTGTCGACACAAAGGAGAAAATGCGTAGTATTATCGAGAAATTCCCCGAGGCGAAGGCCGTCGACATGGAGTCGTGCGCCATAGCACAGACCTGCTATATCAACAAGGTTCCTTTTGTATCGTTCCGCGTCATCAGTGATATTCCGCTGCGCGATACCGACGCTTCTCAGTATCACAATTTCTGGGACACCATTGCCGAGAACTCTTTCCATATCACGAAAACATTTATCGAATCGCTTAATCAATAGGAATTATGGAAGTCATACAGAGTTTTACCATCGACCACACCCGCCTAAAGCCTGGCATCTATGTTTCCCGAGAGGATAAAGGTTTTACAACGTTCGACCTGCGCATTACCGAGCCCAACAAAGAGCCTGCCGTAGCTCCCGCCGCTATGCACAGTTTGGAGCATCTGATGGCTACATGGTTTCGCAACAGCCGTGCCAAGGACGACGTCGTCTACGTTGGACCCATGGGATGTCTGACGGGGATGTATATCATCATGACGGGTTCGTACACCGTTGAGGATATGCGCCAGCTGACCATCGAGTGTCTGGAATGGATACTCACACAGACGGAGGTGCCGGCCACACAACCGGAATCGTGCGGCAACTACCTGCTCCACGACCTGCCCATGTGCAAGTGGGAAAGCGCCCGCTATCTCGACCGTCTGCAGCACGATTTCCACAGCGAGTACACCAAGCTTCAGGTCACCCTCGAAGACGGCAGGATTTTCGCTGACGCTTAAGCCAATCCTGCCCGACAATTCGGTGGGTTTAAAAGTCCCCTTGGCATCAATACCTCAAATAACTGCGGCAACAGGCTGCGCCACGATTTCCCGATAGTATGCCTGAAAACTAAGAAATTCCTCACCATGCTCATGGAGAACATCAGCGAGGAAAGTCTTCAGTATCCTGAATAACGAGAGAGATTTATATTACCGTGTCTTCCACGGAGTCTGTTTTGTAGTAGGGTCAGCCCTACTACACTTTTTTATTACATATTCTTTTTAGGGGTGATGATGGTCGATTTCCCTTTTTTCTCCACGTTGTAACGCTCGGGATGCTCCTTGATATCCTTTTGTAATGCCTCAATATCGGCATGCGCTTTAGCAACTTGTTTACGCGCCTCCTCTGCCTGCTTACGCGCATTGGTTATCTGCTCTTCTGCCTGTTTGCGGGCAGCCTCCATCTGCTTGCGAGCCTCCTCTGCCTGTTGACGGTAACGTGACGACTCACTGGCAATCCGCTCACGCTCTTTTTGCATTCGCTCATCGAACTCCTTCATGTACCGCTCACGCTCTTTTTGCATTTTCTCATTGAACTTTTTGATGGTCTCGCTGTTGCCGACAACTCGGAAGTGGTCGCTGTCACGGTAATCATGGCTGCGGAAACTCTTACTCAAGTTCAATGTAGGATTTTCCTTGCCGCTGGTCAGCATATAGTAAATGGTGTTGCCGTCGGCATCCTCAAACTCGAGCCTGTATTTCCCATTGGAACGGTTTACGAGTACAGCCTTCCGACTTTCCTCATCAAAAACTCTCAGCAGTTTACGTGCATAGTTGCCCTTCCGGCTGCGAAACGTCATCTGCTTGGTCAGATAGGTTGTCCGCCCCGTCTTCTTGTCGCGTTTGACAACGGTATTCACATCAATGCCTTTGCCCTCAATCTCGTCCATCAACTGGTCGATCTTCTGCTGGGCAGAGGCAGTCATAAGCACCATCCAACACACCGCGATGACGGCCAGCAGTCGCATTAGCAGCATGGGCATCAGATTGTTTGTTTTCTTTTTTTGTATATTCATAACCTCATTCATTAATATCATAGTTTCTTCTTTTGTCAAATCTCCACCAGTTCGTCTGGCTGACTGTCCGTCTCAAACTCCCAATCCAGCAACTCCACCTCGCCCATGCATTGCTCCAGGGCAGGCATAATCTGCCGGATGTCAGTCATTTTCTGTCCGTTACGGATGATATAACTGCCCTCATAACAGTCGTACCACTCCTGCTGCTCACGGTATTCATGCCACCTCCATGCTGTTCCACCCAATACTGCTACTACCGAAGCTGCCGCTATCCACCGCCACAAAGGTCTTGTCGCAGCCTTTTCGGGCAGTGGTTCTGCCATCCCCGATGAATACCAGTCGAACATCGCACTGTACTTTCTGTATCTGCGGGGTACATTTCCGCTTCGGAAGAAGGCATAGAGTGCCTGTTCCTCCTCGTTCGACGTCTGCCCGTCGAGAAAACGTTCGATGTATTTGCCTACGTTATGTTTTTGAATCTGTATCATCGCTATTCATCTGAGAAATCGTTTCATAATGTTTTTTCTTGCTCGTGAGAGGTTCTGTCTGACACTGGCAATCGTCATACCCGTCATTGCCGCTATCTCGCCGACCTCCATCCCGTCGAGATGTTTCATGCGAAGGATTATCTGTTGGCGGTCAGGCAATGCGTCAATCTGTTCCAACAGCCGCCCGACCGTCTCCTGACCTATGAGCTGTTGCTCGGGCGACATGCTGTCGGTCATTTCCCGTAAGGCTTGAATGTCGAGTTTTTTGTCATGCTCACGGTTGCGGTTAAGACACAAATGGCGTGTGATGACAACAGCCATTGCCTCTACCGAGTGGCAGTCACCGAGATTGTCGCGCATTGTCCAAAGCTTCAGCACCACGTCTTGGACCATGTCCTCTGCCTCGTTCTGATTGCGCAAATATCGTCGGGCCTCATCCATCAGCCTCTGACGCATACCGACGATTACCTTTTCAAGCTCCTTTTGCTGTTCCATGCACACTAAAGACACATCAACCACGACATTTGTGACATCCGGCAGCGATGTTTTAACGTAATTTATTGAAACGCTACCCAACTTCTTCAGATAATGAAACAAGCCTCAGACTAAACGACAAAGAGACAAAAGACGACTAAAAGACTGCACAAAACTTGTGTCCCGAAGGTAACTCAATTTCGTTTCAGGCACAAAAAAGAAACGGCATTGCCAAAGTAGAACAATAGACAATTAACCGACACGAACAACACTCTAATCGACATCTATAGAATAGCGACATAGACAAAGAAGACGCTGTAAAAACCATAGAGTTGAGAAGGATGAATCCAGATTCATCACATTCTCAACCGCTCAATGCCATTAGCTGTGTTAGTTTTTACTTTTGCATTTCTATTGCCCCATTGCAGGCGATAGCGAACACTAAGGTTCAGCTTGTGAATAGAGGAATTGGTTTTTCGACAACTCATAATTCCCGACGTTGCTGTGTTGATAGTCGATTGTTTACGAATACTATAGTTGACTGACACATCAAGGGCATTATGAAGAAAAGAATGACTAACCCCGGTACTACCAGAGAGGCGCGACACCTCTTTTGTTTGTATGGAGCGGAAAGGTGAATAATAACTGCCAGAGACTCTGAGGTTGAAACCGTATGGCAACCGATAGGATAAAGCAGCACTACTCATCCACAGATAACTGTGAACATGTTGCTGCCCGTAAGTTAACGTGTAGAGCCGTCGTTGCCCATTCAGGTTAAGGACACCACTTTTGCCAATAACAAACATGGCACTGGCTTCTATCTGCCATCCTCGTTGATGAACTCCGTTTGCATAGGTGGAACAAAGCACATTGGAGTCTTTCTCACGTTCGTGCACCCGGATAAAGTCTTCGCTATTGCTGTAGGTAGCCTTTACAGAGTAGTTGCGCCACAGTGTGAGATGAGCCGATAGTGTCTTTCCAAAAGCTGGCAATAGATTCGGATTACCTGTTGAATAGGAGTAGTCGCCCTCCCACTGCACAAAAGGATTCATCATCATCATATCCGGTAAACGATAATAACGCTGGGCGTTGAACCGCAAACTGTGGCCATGACTGCGATTGAGCTCATAGTTCAGGCGCAATGAGGGAAAGAGGTTGTCATACGTATTTCGGTTGTCACCGGAGTCAACGATGGCCGCATTGACTTCTTTGTGCTCATAGCGCAGTCCTAACGATGAGTTGAACGCACCTTTCTCCCAGTCCCAACTAAGATAGGCTGCAACTGTTTGTTCCGTGTAACGGAAACGACAGGTCTCGGTATCATCGCTGTTCCGCCAAAAAGAACAGCTGCCGCCAGTACCTATTTTTCCCCATGAGCCAGGCAGGCGATGACTGATGTTGGCGTCTGCTGTGAGCAGGCGGTGGTGAGCATCGGTCTGTGTATGGTTCAGATATGTTGTTGCATCCGAACGGTGCTGATCTTGCTGTTGTTTTTTACAGTCCCATTGGGCGAAAACTGACAGAGAGAGATTCCCCGATGCCCACTGATGAACGTATTGCGATGACAAAGAGTGAGAGGAATCGTCCGAACGACCGTAAGAGTCTATTTGATACTGCTCTTCTGGCAGTTTCTGGCTTTGTTTAATAACACTATTAAGCCCTTTATTACGAAATCTCTGGTTTGAGACGATAGCATCAAAAGCCAGATAGTCAGTGGACGAGAAGCCATAGGCTGAGCCTATAACTATTGAATAATAACGATTGTTATTAGTACTATTAGCATCATTGTGTACAGTGCCTTGTGTGTCTTCATAACTATTCACTGTGCGACTGTCCATTTCGCGATGGCTTTTCATATAGGAGCCATTACTATAGAGAGACCAAGGGCCACTGCGATGTTCTATCCTAAAACGGGGAGTGGCGGAGCGGCCGTCAAAACTCTCGTCGCCATCAACAGAGATTGTAGCCAATCCTCCATCGTCGGTTCGTTTCGTGGTTATCTTAATGATGGCCATGCCTGCCGTCTGAGCATTTACTTCCGCGCCCGCCGACTCTACGACCTTGATGCTTCGCACATTGCTTCCGTCGATGGAAGCAAGATAGTTGTGCAAATCTTCTCCTGACAAATGAATCTGTTTTCCATTTACATATAGCCGCCCAACGCGGTTGCCAAAAACTGTCATGGTGTTTCTGTCGACCACCATGCCCGGCAGAAAGTGGAGCATCTGAGCCATGTCCATGGTTTGCAACTGCGGAAAGGAAGACACATTCAAGCGATAGCCCTCTGCATCGTGACGCACCTTGTCTGCAGTGATGACAACTTCTCGCAAAGTATCTGACTTAACAACTGGAATGGTATCAGAGATATTGGGAGCATTTGTTGCTCCCAATAATAGAATATAGAGAAGATCTGCTAGCATTTATTCGCAAGCTTACGGTTTATATGATATTTTGATAATTTGCTCACAATTGTTACATTTATATTCGATATAGTTATCTCCAAAACTAAAGTATTCCCAATCGTCCATTCCACAATTAGGGCACTCTCTAAACAGAGGGAAAGTACTGGATAATCTGAATTCACAAAACGGAGTAATAATCCAGCTAACAGTAGAAGGAGAATTAAATGGAACAAGAAAATGTGCCGACGCTCTCGACGGAAACAAAAGCAGTGGTAATGTCACTGCTAAAGAAATAATACTTTTTTTCATAGCTTTAATAATTAAAATTGATTATCCACACAGCGTGGACTCAGACTCCACTATGGAGTCATTGGCAAAAATAATCAAAAGCTAGGAAAGAATGATAGTCTTTGATTACACATTTTTACACGCTTAGATAATGTAAAAAGCTAGTAATCAGTAAGATATTGCGCATTTTAAACACTTTTACACATTTGCTCAAATGGAAAGAATCTGTTGGTCGAATTGGCGTGCGCCACCATTTTTCTTGAACAGCCGTTTGAGCAAACGAGCCTTACGATTGGTAATGACTTGCGGCGACTTGTCTAGCAATACTGCCAACTCTGATGGCAAGAAGCGAAATCGCGTGAGTATGCAAATGAGCATATTGTCTGTTTGAAGGGTAGGATTACATTCTGACAAGGTCGTCAAGAATACCGGGTCGGTTTGTAAAGTCAAAGCTTTCAGACTAGCGATATCCGATCGGTCTGCCTTCTGACCAACAGAAGCTTTCCGATGCAAATTGCCTATTAACTCGTTGGAGAGCATCTTGTCTGCCAAATGCCAGACAGAAGGATGTGCCCGATCGCCCTGTAGACTTGTCAACTTTTGCTGCAATTCTTTTATCTGTTCCTGTCTTTGCCTAATGTCCTCATCCTTATCTTTTGCCTTGTCCATCAACAGTTGCATTTCAGACTGTAAAACATGGTATTTCGCCAAGTCGAGACTATACTGCATGTTGAGTGCTTTGATGGTCTGCCGGTCTTTCTCACGTTTCAAGCGGGAATAAAAATAGGCAGCTATCAATGCCATCAGCAGAATAGCTGTGGTCAAAATAAGATAGTTATTCAGTCGATTACTTTTGGCTTGTGACTGCAGGCGCATGTCTACAAAGGAAGAAATGTTGCTCAAGTTCATGATGCTGTCTCTGTCAGAAGCCTTTTCCTTGGCATGATAAGCACCTCCTCCAGTGATGTATCCTCTTTTTCCTCTCATCGCCTGGGGGATTGAATCGAGAGGAATCTCATAACCCACATACACTTCTTCGTTCTTCTTTGACACCTGACTAGATAACGGAAGAAAACTATGATACTGTGTCAGATAGTCGGGTTGCTGCTCTTCCCACCACCGGAACAATCTCATATAGAACGATGAGTCATATACACGAACACTGTCCCATAAACCTAAAGAAAAGAAAGCCCTTCCCAAAAGACTGCGACATATTTTCTGCATATGCTCATTGTTGGAAAGCTGGGCATAACAAAGTGCTTTTTTCCCCTCTTCGATGGCTAATGTCGGTCGTCTGTCAAAATTCCCATTAAACAGTTTCGAGGAATGGGCGTAGGCGCGACTAAGAGTCACATAATCAATATCAGACGCACTAGTGTCTGCTTTTTCGATAGCCTCCTGATAGAAGCGTAGGGCAAGCACAGGATTACGCTTACAATCGTAGGCGCGACCTAACAGATAATAGGCACGCATCTGTTCGTTGGCCGTCCCGTGCTGTATAAAATAGTCGATGAGAAGCAGAGCCGTGCTGTCTGAACGGAACACCACTTCCTGTTGGTCTTCCTGCAGGGTCTGTTCCGTCAATGCCTTCATTTCCTCTTTCTTGGAACATGAACTAAGGAGCAGTAACAACAAACACACACATCCACTTAACAATCGCATACTCTACTCTTTACTATATATATTGTTCCGGCACCCTCCCAAAAAGGGAAAGATGCCGGAACAATAAATGACTAATATGTATCAGGCTTTATTAGCCTTCTTGCGCTGGTCGTGGTCGAGGATGATCTTGCGCATACGCATGGACTTCGGTGTTACCTCCACCAGCTCGTCGGCCTTGATATACTCGAGGCACTCTTCCAGCGACATGACGGTCTTCGGAATGATGCGGGCTTTCTCGTCGCTACCGCTGGCACGCACGTTGGTCAGCTGCTTTGCCTTGGCTACATTGACCACGAGGTCGTTGTCGTGTACATGCTCGCCGACAACCTGTCCCATGTAAACGTCCTCACCGGGATCGATGAAGAACTTACCACGGTCCTGCAGTTTGTCGATTGAATAGGCATAGGCTGTGCCTGTCTCCAAAGCAATCATCGAACCGTTGACACGGCGCTCAATATCTCCTTTGTACGGCTGATACTCCTTATAGCGGTGGGCCATGATGGCCTCGCCCTGACTGGCCGTGAGAACATTGGTGCGCAGGCCGATGATACCACGGGAGGGAACGTCGAACTCGATATTGGTACGCTCGCCCTGGCTCTCCATCGACGTGAGCTCGCCCTTGCGGCGCGTAACCATATCGATCATCTTCGAGGCAAACTCGTCGGGCACGTTAATGGTCAGTTCCTCTATCGGCTCACATTTCACGCCGTCGATCTCCTTATAGATTACCTGCGGCTGTCCCACCTGCAGTTCGTAACCCTCGCGACGCATCGTCTCGATAAGCACAGAGAGATGTAACACACCGCGCCCGGAGACAATCCATTTGTCGGTAGAGTCCTCGAAGGGCTCTACGCGCAAGGCAAGGTTCTTCTCCAGTTCTTTTGCCAAACGGTCGTTGATATGGCGGGAGGTAACGTATTTTCCCTCTTTGCCGAAGAACGGCGAGTCGTTGATGGTGAAGAGCATCGACATGGTGGGCTCGTCGATAGCGATGGGGGGCAAGGCCTCGGGATTCTCGAAATCGCAGATGGTGTCGCCAATCTCGAAACGCTCCAGGCCGATGACGGCACAGATGTCGCCACAATCGACATGGTCGGTGCGCACATGGCCCATGCCCTCGAAGGTATGCAGTTCCTTGATCTTGGTTTTCTCCTTACTACCGTCGCGATGGGCAATGGTGATATTCATGCCGTCGCGCAGGGTTCCCCGATGTACACGTCCTACAGCGATACGGCCGGTATAGCTGCTGTAGTCGAGCGAGGTAATAAGCATCTGAGGCGTGCCCTCAAGCTGTTTGGGGGCGGGAATCACCTCGATGATCTTGTCGAGCAAGTATGTAATATTGTCGGTCGGGGTGTTATAATCCTCGCCCATCCATCCGTTCTTGGCTGAACCGTAGACAACAGGGAAATCCAACTGATCCTCAGTGGCATTGAGCGAGAACATCAGGTCGAACACCATCTCGTAGACTTCCTCAGGACGGCAGTTGGGTTTGTCGACCTTATTGACTACGACGATGGGCTTCAATCCTATCTGAAGGGCTTTCTGCAACACGAAACGGGTCTGAGGCATCGGGCCCTCGAAGGCATCGACGAGCAGCAGACAGCCGTCGGCCATGTTGAGGACACGCTCTACCTCGCCTCCGAAATCGCTGTGTCCCGGAGTGTCGATAATATTGATCTTGGTTCCCTTATAGTTGATGGAGACATTCTTCGAAAGAATCGTAATACCCCGCTCACGCTCCAAATCGTTGTTATCCAGCACCTGGCTGCTCAAGTTCTGTCCCTCACGGAAAAGGTTTCCAGCCAGCATCATCTTGTCTACCAATGTGGTCTTGCCATGGTCAACATGGGCGATAATCGCAATATTTCTGATATCTTGCATACGTATGTATATTAAACGGCTGCAAAATTACAAATAATAATTGAGAATTAACTCTTGCAATGGATATTTTTGCAACGGGGAAGGAGGATTTACCAGCAAGCGGAGGGATAATTTGCAAAAAGTTGTTAATTATCAAACATTTGTCCATTCGCAAACAACAAATCTCGACTAAAAGTAGTACCTTTGCAGCCGATTTCTCAGAAAAGAGATTCATGATTTCGGAAAATCCGAAGCATCTGACGACGTAAACCGTTGTGATTAAGGCGGCAGGCGTCCGATGGATGTAATTAATCAAACAACAAATTAATCATTACAACTATGTATTTAGACAAAGCTAAAAAAGTTGAGATTTTCGAGAAGCATGGCAAGAATGGTGCTACCGATACCGGTTCACCCGAGAGCCAGATTGCACTTTTCACTTATCGTATCGCTCACCTGACTGAGCACCTGAAGAAGAACCACAAGGACCACGTGACAGCTCGTTCACTGACTATGATGGTTGGTAAGCGTCGCAAATTGCTCACTTATCTGAAGGAGCGCGACATCGAGCGCTACCGCGCTATCATCAAGGCACTTGGTCTTCGTCGATAATCTCTCGAAGTGGAATCATTACAAAATCCCTCTCCTGCATCAGCGGGTGAGGGATTTTTAGTTCCGGCTCATCCACAGTCAGGTCATCGTAGAGCAGAATGTCTATGTCGATAGGACGGTCGTGATAGACTGGCAGTTGCTCTCCACTATGAAGCTGAGAATCCCCTGAAATCGAGTTTTCCGAACCGCTTCGCCTGACGCTTTTCCGGGTACGCCCCATGTCGCGCTCTATCTGCTGGGTGACGCGAAGCAACTGCATCGGCGACAATTCCGTACGCACGCGGACGACCGCATTGACAAACATGTTCTCGGAGCTGAAGCCCCACGGCTCAGTCTCATAAAGAGCTGACTGGCGCTCTACTGTGCCAATCAGCTCTTCTATTTTTCGTACGGCCCGGCGGATATTGGCTTTCTTATTGCCAAGATTCGTGCCAAGACCAAGATAAACTACGTGCTGCATGCCCATATGCGTTTAGGTGTACTAAGGGCAGAAAACTGTCGTTTAATCGTTCACTATCAGCATGGCATCGCCATAACAGCCGAACATATAGCCGTTCTTAAGGGCTTTGTCGTAGGCTTCCATCACCAGGTCGTAGCCTCCGAAGGCAGCGGTCTCCATGAGCAAGGTTGACAGGGGATGGTAGAAATTGGCGATCATCGAGTCGGCCAGACCAAAGTCGTATGGCGGGAAGATGAACTTGTTGGTCCATCCCTCATACTCCTTCAGCATGCCGTCGGTACCCACAGCGGTCTCAGTAGCCTTGATGACACTGGTGCCCACGGCACAGATATGGTGCTCGTTGAGCTTGGTCTCGTTGACGATGCGGCAAGCCTCAGCACTAACGAACATCTGCTCGGAGTCCATCTTGTGCTTCGTCAGGTCCTCCACCTCAATGTCATGGAAGTTGCCAAGTGCACAATGCAGGGTGATATAGGCAAAATTGATGCCGCGAATCTCCATGCGCTTCATCAGCTCACGGCTGAAATGCAGGCCGGAGGCTGGTGCCGTAACGGCTCCCTCGTGTTTGGCATAGATGCACTGGAACTCATCCTGGTCTTCGGGTGTTGCCGGACGACGGTCCACAACATAGTGAGGAAGGGGAGCCTCACCCAGGGCATACAGCTCACGTTTAAACTCATCGTGCGGACAATCGTAGAGGAAACGCAACGTACGGCCACGGCTGGTGGTATTGTCGATGACCTCGGCCACCATCGTACCGCTGTCATCGAAGAAAAGCTTGTTTCCAATACGGATTTTGCGAGCCGGCTCAACCAGCACATCCCACAGGCGCATCTCCTCGTTCAGCTCGCGCAACAGGAACACCTCTATCTTCGCGTCGGTCTTCTCCTTGGTACCGTAAAGACGGGCAGGGAACACCATCGTGTCGTTAAAGATAAAAGTATCGCCCTCGTCGAAATAATCGAGGATATTGCGGAAGTCAAGATACTCGCCTTCGATAGGGTTGCCGTCGGCATCCTTCTTGAACATCTCGATTGTCTGCGACTGACGGTGAAGCACCATCAGGCGGCACTCATCGCGGCGTGTAATGCGGAAGACCTCGTCTTCTCCGGCCTCATTCTTGAATGTACGCTCAATATAATGCGGATACAGAGCGACCCGTTCTTCTGGAAGTTTGAACTTAAATTGCGATAGTTTCATATCTATGATTTATACTTGTTTTCATAATATCTAGTGGCGACAGGGATGCCTACTGCTCCGGTGTCTCAATGACCTGGGCGTCGAGCCACTCCTTGAAATGGTCGAAGTCTACACAGTCCTCCACGCGGTAGTCGCCTACACGGGTGCGCCGAAGGGCTGTCAGGTAAGCACCGCTGCCCAAAGCCTCACCGATGTCGCGGGCCAGGGCGCGGATGTAAGTGCCTTTTCCGCACACCACACGGATGGAGAGCAGCATCTGCTCAGCATCGAAGCCAAGCACCTCTATCTCGTCGATGCGGATACGCTTTGGCTTCAGCTCTACCGCCTCGCCCTTGCGTGCCATCTTATAAGCCCGGTGACCGTCCACCATACAGGCGCTGAATACGGGCGGCACCTGTTCGATGTCACCCTGAAAGCGTTTCAGCACTTCGTCGATCAGCTCACGGGTGATATGCGCGGTGGGGTAAGTCATGTCCACCTCGTGCTCCATATCATAGCTCGGCGTCGTGGCACCCAGCTGCAGGGTGGCAGTATATTCTTTTGTATGGTTCTGCAATTCCTCAATCCGCTTCGTGGCCTTGCCAGTACACAGGATGAGAACACCCGTGGCTAATGGGTCCAACGTTCCCGCATGTCCTGTCTTGACGCGCTTCACCCCCACTCTCTTCGAGATGAGAAACCGCACATGGGCCAGCGCTCCGAAGCTGGACATACGGTAGGGCTTGTCGATACAGATAATCTCTCCTGCGTTGAAGTTCATGTTAGAAGATGCTGGTTGCAAGGACAATGGCACCTACGATGGCGCAATAGATGGCAAAATAGATGAGCTTTCCACGCTTCACGATGTTAATCATCCACTTACAGGCGACGCAGCCCGACACAAAAGCGGCTATGAATCCGACTGCCAGTGCCGTCAATGAGATGTCACCGACGGCTGCCTCTGCTCCGCCCTTAACGGCTTTCATCACGTCGAGCAGGGCCTCACCGAGGATGGGAGGAATGACCATGAGGAACGAGAACTGTGCCAGACGTTCCTTCTTGTTACCCAACAGCAGACCCGTGGCAATGGTACTTCCCGAACGTGAGAGGCCAGGCATCACCGCAGCGGCCTGTGCCACTCCGATGATGAATGCGTCGCGAAGGCTGATCTTCTCTTTCTGACGAGGTTTGGCGAAGTAGCTGAAAGCCAATAAAGCGGCTGTCAGCAACAGCATACATCCCACGATAAACAAACCCGAGCCGAACACTTCCTCAACCTTGTCCTTGAAGAAGAATCCTACAATGCCCACTGGAATCATCGACACCAGGATATTCACTACATAACGCGTCTCATCGTTCATCCTGCCCTGGAACAAGCCCTTGAAGATCCAGGCTATCTCTTTCCACAGCACAACCAGAGTGCTGAGCACAGTTGCAACGTGCACAGCTACCGTAAACGTCAGATTCTCCTCACCATTAATACCGAAAAGCGCAGAACCAATGGCCAGATGGCCGCTGCTGCTCACCGGCAGATATTCTGTCAGGCCCTGAATCAATCCCAGGACCAATGCCTCTATTTCACTCATTTCGTAACCTGCTTACTATACCTTAATTCCATTCGCTCCTAACACCTTTTCCTCTTATTCCGTGTCCTTCGGCTTATGGATAATGGCATAGATAATCGACACAAAGCCAGCCAGGCACACCAGGGGTGCCACTTTCACGCGCATCGGACTGAATATGTCGGGATTGAAATGCGACTCGTCAGAGCCGGAACCGCTCATCAGAATGAAACCAATGATAACAACCAACATGCCGACAGCCAACAAAATGAAGTTGAGCTTACCGAATGCTAAATTCTTTTTATCCATATCTTGTTTTTTATCTTTGTCCTAATTAAACTTCTAACTCCTAACTCCCTAAATCTTATACAGCTCCGAGGCTTTCATCTTTAGGAACCTGTTCACCGAGAAATAAGAGCAGAGTGTGGTAATAATGATGCCGAACAGCAATACAGAACCGGCTGTGATAGCCAGCACCTCCCACGTAATCACCGTCAGCACCTCGGGCTCGTATGTGTAGAGCAGATAGATGCCGCCAGCCAGTACGGCAATAGCGATGATGCTGGCCAGGATTCCCGTCAGTACCGCATTACGCACAAACGGTTTCCGGATGAAACCCCACGACGCTCCTACCAGTTTCATCGTATGAATGGAGAAGCGACGGGCATAGACACCCAGGCGGACCGTATTGTTGATGAGCGAGAACGACACAAAAGTGAGTAGCACCGCCAACACGAGCAACACCATATTGATTTTTTTCAGATTACTGTTCACGCTGTCCATCAGCACCTGAGGATAGGTCAGATCGGCCACCTTCGGATACTTACGCAACTGTTTTGAGATCCAGTTGATGGAATCACTATTGGCGTAATCGGCCTTCAACTGTACCTCTATAGAGCCCAAAAACGGGTTAAAACCTGCGAACTCCGACGGATCGGTACCCATTTCGCGCGACTGTTCCTGCAGAGCCTCCTCCTTGCTGATGAAATTCAAGTGATTGATATAGGGCTTCTTCACAAGATCCTTACAGAGGATCCGGGCCTCGGGTGTAGTCATGTCCTCGCCAAGAATCATTGTCAGCGTCAGGTTCTCTTTCACGTATGCAGAAAGATTCCGCGCCGAAAGCACAGAAAACACAACCATTCCCAATAAAATGAGCACCATAGAAGTGCTTATGCATAGAGTTATAACCTGCAAACCGCGATGGCTGCCGGTCTTTTTACGTTTCTTTCCCATTTGCAAAATAGGTATATTACACCAAATTTGCTGCAAAAATACGGAAAAGTTAGCATTATAAGGAAACAATTTCTGACCTTTTTTCCGTCGTTTAACCTTTTTTACTATATCCATAAAAAAAACTCTTGGTCGCAGACGTTTAACTCCTGACTTTTTACTACTTTTGCAGCCATGAGCACAATCATCTATCCTTCGCCCATTTTCGGTCCTGTGCATAGTCGCCGGCTGGGTGTGTCGCTGGGCATCAACCTGCTGCCCGGTGACGGAAAGGCCTGCACCTTCGACTGTATTTACTGCGAATGCGGTTTCAATGCCGACCACCGGCCCAAGCAAAAACTGCCAACACGTGAGCAGGTGGCGCTGGCTCTCGAGGACAAGTTGCGCGACATGCAGCAGAATGGTCCTACGCCCGACGTCCTTACCTTTGCAGGCAACGGCGAGCCCACCAGTCATCCGCATTTCCCTGAAATCATGGACGACACTCTGCGGTTGCGCGACCAGTATTTCCCCAATGCCAAAGTGTCGGTGCTGAGCAACGCGACCTTCGCCCATCGCCAGGCTGTCCACGACGCTCTCATGCGAGTGGACAACAACATTCAGAAGCTCGATACCGTCAATCCAACATATATTAATAAGGTAGATCGCCCCACCGGCCCCTACGATGTCCGTAGAATCGTTGAGAGTCTGAAGGCATTCAACGGTCATGTGATTATTCAGACCATGTTTCTCAAGGGCACTACGGGTGGTTACAATGTCGACAACACGGGCGACGAGTATGTTCTTCCGTGGCTTGAGGCGGTGAAATACATCCAACCGAGAGAGGTGATGATCTATACCATCGACCGCGAGACACCCGACCACAATCTGCTCAAAGCCACCCATGAGGAGCTCGACAGCATTCGCGACCGGGTCATAGCAGCTGGCATCCCCTGTACAGCCAGCTATTGATATCTCATCACTTTTGTGATTTCCTTACAATAGGCTATAAAAAAATGGATGGCTAACCTGATTCTGTTAGTCATCCATTTTTATATATCACTCAGCAACAAGACTGTAAGACCGTCACACCGCTACTGATTCGAAGGAGAGACAATAAAGGACACAACTGCTCTCACTTATCACAATCGTCATTATCAACCACAAGTAAACTTATACGTTGCACCCTTGCGGGTCTCTACGTCATATTCATACACTTTCCGCAGAGGACGCAGCGGAAGGTCTTTCAGTTCGGCGGAGCGTAATGGCTGCTTGATATCCGCCGGGCGCAGACAGTCGTTCGGACAGTCGCCCGCTGCCGCCCGCAGGCCCTTTCCTTTCAGCGGTACATACGAGCGAAGGCGTAGCGTGCCGCCAACGGTTGAACGGACTACCGCCTTCTGCAATTTTCCGCCCTTCCACTCGATACCGATCAGGAAACCGCCACGGGCCACCAAACCATTCGCCTTTCCCTCACTCCATTGGTCGGGCAATGCCGGCAGCAGATGTACGGCACCATCGTGACTCTGCAACAGCATCTCGGCAATACCAGCCGCAACTCCGAAGTTGCCGTCAATCTGGAACGGCGGGTGAGCATCGAAGAGATTGGGATAGGTGCGACCGTCGGGCATATCTTTGGCAAAACTGTCGTTGGGCAGGATGTGGAGCATGTTGGAGATAATCTGGAAGGCATGGTTGCCGTCGAGCATCCGTGCCCAGAAATTCGTTTTCCAGCCCAGGCTCCAGCCCGTAGCCATGTCGCCTCGCTGCGTGAGCGTGTTGCCGGCAGCCGTGAAAAGGTCAGGATGACGGTAGGGCGATATTTGGTTAGAGGGATAGAGTCCGTACAAATGGGAGATGTGGCGGTGCTGGTCTTTGGGATCATCGGCATCTTGCAACCACTCCTGTAACTGCCCGTAACGGCCTATCTGCATGGGTGGCAGTTGCGATAAGGCTTTCTTGTAAGCCTCGGCCGACTCTTTCGGGAGTGGGTTTTCTGTTCCTAACACCTCCGCAGCCCTCAACACCTGACTCAGCACATCGAAAACTATCTGGTTGTCCATAGTGGCACCGGCGGTGACTGTGGTTTTCTTTCCGCGCGGTCCATGCTCCGGCGATACCGTAGGAACGGTGACAAGCCAGCCGTTGCGGGGGTCGCGCTGCAGATAGTCGAGCAGGAAATCGGCTGCACCTTTCATCACCGGGAACCACTTTGCCAGATATGTCTTGTCGCCAGAGAAAAGATAATGCTGCCAGATATGAGTGGTGAGCCAGGCGCCTCCCGTCGGGAACATGCCCCATGTTGCTCCATCCACAGGACCGGCTATGCGCCACAGGTCGGTATTATGATGGGCCACCCAACCCCGGCAGCCGTACAGCTCGCGCGCAGTCTTGGCACCGGTGTGGCTCAGGTCGCCAATCATGGCAAACAAAGGCTCTGCCGTCTCGGGCAGGTTGCCTACTTCGGCCAGCCAGTAGTTCATCTCGGTATTGATGTTAATCGTATATTTCGAGTCCCACGGCGCATTCTCCTTATTGTTCCAAACGCCCTGCAGGTTGGCAGGCTGACCGCCGGGTTGCGACGAGCTGATGAGCAGGTAACGGCCGTACTGGAACATCAGGGCAGCCATCTCCATGTCACCACTGCCCGCAAACCGCGCCAGACGCTCATTGGTAGGAAGGTCCGACTGTGCCGAGCGTGGCAGCGAGAGGCTTACGCGGTTAAACTGCGGACCATAGCTGATGATATGGTTGCGCGCCAGCACCTGCGGTTTTTGTTTTTTGACAGTAGCGAGGGTCCGATTGTTACGGGCGGTAGGATTGCCGCTCACATCGTGGTAGTTCACATAGTTTGTGGCTGCCACTATGAAGATAGTGGCCTCGGTAGCACCGCTCACCTCTATGTAGTCAGCATGGTCGGTTGTCACACCATCGCTCTGTACGTACATCTGGCATTCTGCCGTCAGTCCGGCGGGAACGCCCTCATGCCCCACTCCGCTGACTGTGGCTGTCAGCGTGTGGTTGCTCACCTGATGGCGTGTCTGCAACGGACAAGCATGGCTGACCTTGAAGCGCAGCGCGTTTTTCTTGCCGGCTTCCATCTGCATCACAATAACATTATCGCGAATCGACGCAAAAGCACGGCGCGTATACTTCACGCCATTTGACTCGTAGCTCACCCTGTGCATGGCCGTGCTTAAATCAAGCTCACGACGGTAGTTGCTCACATCCTTCACATCGGGGAAGTCGATGAACATACTGCCCAACAGCAGGTATTTCATGCCGAAGGGCGTCTTGATAAAGTACTTGTTGATAATGTCGTAAGCCTTCTCCTCCTGATTGTTGAATATCAGGCTGCGCACCTCTTGCAGATGACCGAGGGCCTCCTTCGAGTTGTTGTCGTGCGGAGAGCCCGACCAGAAAGTCTCCTCGTTCAGCTGCACCTCCTCGCGATGGGTACCGCCATAGATCATCGCCCCCATGTGCGAATTGCCTATGGGCAGTGCCTCGTGCCAGTCGGCGGCAGGTTTCTGATACCACAGCATATAACGTTGAGCAGCTGCCTGCAGCCCCACGAAGGCCAGCAAAGCCACGATGATACATTTGATTGTCCGCATGTCGTTTCGTTTGTTGATTCAATTGCAAATATACAACAAAAAAACGAGAATCCCTCTCACAACCATGTTTTTATTCCTAAAGGCACCTTCCAGGGTCACAAAGATGCCTTCTAATGGTACAAAAGAGCATCTCCAGAGGTACAATTGATGCCTTCCCAGAAGCTATCACTGGAGTGAGAGGATCCTATCACTGCAGTGAGAGACTGCTATCACTGGAGTGAGAGAACGCTATCACTGGAGTGATAGACTTGAAAACATGCCTAATGGTACTCTTTTCAAAAACGCTTCACACCGAAAAACAGGCAGAAATCTGACGAAGCTATCTATGTGCAAAGATACAAATTTCTTTTGAAAAACACAAGTTTTCTCCCATTGTTTTTAGATGGCATCGACTCTATAAATTATTTAAGATTATGTGGGGCTCTTCTATCTCTGTGAATTGTCTATTTGTTCTACATACTCTTCGATAATTGTATCATCCCATTTATTTTTTCCATTAGGATAGTTAATATTTGCAAACACGGCATCTATATACAAAACAGACGGAGCCCACCGAATAATGATGAGTTCCGTCTGTATGATAATACTATCGTAAGACTTTTTCTACAGTTTTGTGATGACTCCTTTTTGTGTCGACTCAAGGAACGAAACAATGTTGCGTATCTCCTGACTGTCGGGCACCTGGTCCTTAATCTGCATCACGGCATCGAAAAGGCTGGTCTGGCCATGGAACACCAGACGGTAGGCATTGGCGATATGCTTCAGCACTTTCTCATCGATACCATACGCACGGCACATCGTCATATTCACACCACCGTAGCCAACAGGTACTCCGCCGGCAATGATGTAGGGAGGAATATCCTTCGAGAAAGTTGTACCTGCCTGAACCATAGCACCCTCTCCAACGCGTGTTCCTGCATTCTCGATGACCGATGACGAGAAGATGACGCCATTGCCTATCTCGCAGTCGCCGGCAATCTTGGTTCCATATCCGAACACACACTGGTCGCCTACCTTCGTATCGTGAGAGATATGTGCACCCTCCATCAGGAAGTTATCGTGGCCGATAACTGTTTGGCAGCCATTATGTGTGGCTCGGTTGATGACCACATTCTCACGGATGATGTTGTTGTCACCAATGATGCATTCAGATTTCTCACCACGGAAATCGAAATCCTGTGGTAGCGCTCCGATGACGGCACCCTGATGTATCTTATTATGACCACCCATTCGTGTACCATTAAGAATACTGACAAAGGGGAAGATGATACAACCATCACCAATTACCACATCGTCTTCGATATACACAAAAGGAAATATCTTGCAATTATCGCCGATTTTCGCCTTCGGGCTTACTTCGGCTTTCGGACTAATCTCGCTTGCCATAATTATAATGCATTATGAATGATGAATTATTTAGCTCCTCCACCAAGTGCCTGGTAGAGATTCACAACTGCCTGCATCTTGTAGAAATCGTCGGCAACCTTGGATAGCTGGGCATTCAACAGACTGCTCTGAGCCTGGATGACCTCCAGATAGCTGCTCGTACTGCTCTTGTAGAGTTGCTTGGTATCCTCAACATTCTTCTCAAGAACGGCAATCTGCTTAGCCTCCAGCTCACCCTTCTCTGCAGAGGAATTGTAAAGCACCAGGGCGTTGCTCACCTCGTTGCCGGCTTTCAGGATAGAATTCTGCCATGTGTTGTAAGCCTGCTCGTACTGCATCTTGGCAACTTTCAGGCCGGCTACTATCTGTCCGTGCTGGAAAATAGGCTGTACCAGGCTGCCAACGGCACTCAGCAGTATCTTTCCGGGATTCACCAGACCGTTCTGGTTGGTGAAGGCTCCCGTACCACTGATGGTGATATTGGGATAGAAACGGCTGCGAGCGGTCTGCACATCATAGAAACACTGTGCCAGCGACATCTCTGCAGCATGGACATCGGCACGGTTGTTGAGCAACTGTATGCCCACACCCGTAGCCAGATTCGTCGGCAGGCTCTGGTTCTCCAGTTTGCCGCGGGCAATGGTCTGAGCCGGCTGGCCGATGAGCAGAGACAACTGGTTCTCCATCTCGCGCACCTGACGGCGCAAGTCGGCTCCCTGTGCCTGCACACTATAATAAGATGCCTCGGCGCTCTGCACGCTGGTCGAGCGCGCACGGCCCAACTGCATCTGCAGTTTCATCATCTCCCACGTGTCTTTTGTCAGGCCAGTCATGCCCTCCACGATTTCCAGCTGACGGTCAAGCATCAACAACGTGTAATAAAGATTGGCAATACCGCTGATGATATTGGTCTTCACCACAGTCTGATAATCCTGAGTTGCCAGCAACTGCATCTGAGCGCTACGCTTCTGGTTGAGCAGGTTGCCGAAGAGGTCTACATTCCAGCTGGCCGTGACGGGCAGCGTGTACGCCTTAGTGGCAGGTGCTCCGTCGAAAGAGGATATCGTTCCCTGAGGAGTGAACGATAAAGAGGGGATGAAAGCCAGCTTGGCAACCTTCAGGGCCTCGTTCACCATCTGCACGTTCAGAGCGGCATTCAGCAGGTCCGGGTTGTTGGCCAGTCCCTTTTCGATGAGCGATTGCAGCTGGGGGTCTGTGAAGACACTACGCCAGGGCATATTACCGAAGCTGGTCGTATCTTTCACCGCCAGCGTGTCGGTCAGGGATACCACATCGCGCACCAGCCCTCTCGTGTTCACATCGGGACGCTCGTATTTGTTGTAGAGTCCGCAACTAGCCAGAAGAGCCGTTGCAAGGACCATCGTCAATAACTTCTTCATATGCTTATTCTTCAACTTTATATTCAACAGGACGGTGGGCATATTGAGCCAGTTCTGCGGCCACCTCGTTGTTCTCCTCATCGTCGAACTTCATCGGGCGGAATTTCTCCTGCAGGCTCTGGAAGAGAGTGAACAATGTAGGCACAACGAAAATCTGACAGAGTGTACCGATGAGCATTCCGCCCACAGCGGCAGCACCCAGAGTCTGGTTACCATTCTTACCTACACCCGAGGCAAACATCAGAGGCAACAGACCAACGATCATGGCCAACGAGGTCATGAGGATAGGACGCAGACGGGCTGCGGCACCCAGCACGGCCGACCACGAGATGGCCATACCCGTCTGTCGGCGCTCAAGGGCGAACTGCACAATCAGGATGGCATTCTTGGCCAGCAGTCCGATAAGCATGATGAGCGAGATCTGCATATAAATATCGTTGGCATGGCCGAACAACATGGTGAACAGGAAACAGCCAGCCAGTCCGAACGGTACTGAGAGCACCACAGCCAACGGCAGGATGTAAGACTCATACTGTGCCGACAGAATCAGATAGATGAAGATGAAGCACAGCAGGAAGATGATTCCCGTCGTGTTGGACGACTTGGCCTCCTCACGTGTCAAACCTTGGTAGTCGTAGGTATATCCGGCTGGCAACATGGTGGCTGCAACTTCCTGTGCAGCCTTGATAGCCTCACCCGTAGAATAGCCGCTGGCAACCGTTCCGGTCACATTGATAGAGGTGAACAGGTTAAAACGGTTGATGTTGGCAGGTCCGTAGACACGTTCCACCTTACAGAACTCCTGAATAGGAGCCATTCCGGATGGGGTGCGTACATAAACACTATTCAGCGATTCGGGCGTCATGCGTGTTTCGGGAGCTCCCTGAACCATCACACGGAACAACTTACCGTAGGCGTTGAAGTTAGAAGCATAAAGTCCGCCGTAATAACCCTGAAGCGTGGACAAGACAGTAGAAGGCGATATGCCCGACTGCTTACACTTAGCTACATCCACATGAATCATGTACTGAGGATAGCTGGGGTTATAGCTGGTCTGTGCCATCTGGAACTCAGGCCGTTTGTTCAGTTCGGCAATAAAGTTAGTCACAATCTCATAGAACTTCTCGAGCGATCCGCCCGTACGGTCCTGCATGACAAGGCTGACTCCACTATTTGCCGAGAAGCCCGGAATCATTGGTGGTGCGAAGGCCAGAATCTTTGCATCCTTGATATGTGCTGTTTTCAAGAAAATCTGAGCAATCACACCTGTTGACTCATAAGGATTGAGGAAGAAGCGATAGATACCATCGCCCTGCCACAAACCGGAAATCTTCCACCACAAGCCTTTCTGACGCTCCTTGAAGGGCTTCAGCTTCATAATGAATGTGGCCTGGTCGGAACCTGAGCCCGCAATAAAGTTGAATCCCTGAATCTGCTCACGGCTCTGGATGGCCGGGTCGGCAGCCAGGATGCTGTCTACCTCGTTGATAACCTGACGTGTACGGGCGACAGAAGTTGCAGGCGGCATGGATATCGTACAGAAGATGGTTCCTGTGTCTTCGTCGGGCACCAGACCAGTCTTGGTGGTAGTAAAGGTTACGGCCAGTGCAATGATACCTATGATTACGGCCAGAATAATGGCTTTTGGACGACGCACGTATTTTTCCATGCTCTTCTTATACTTGGCCAAAATACCGTCGTAGGCAGTATTGAAGGCCGTATGGAATCGCTCTACACGCGACATCTTTTTCTCCTTACCGTTCTCGTCGTGAGGTTTCAGGAAGATGGCACACAAAGCCGGAGACAGGGTCAAGGCGTTAAGTGCTGAAATAAAGATTGACACGGCCATCGTCACACCGAACTCGCGGTAGAATGTACCAGTGGTACCACCGATGAAAGATACCGGGATAAACACCGAAGCCATCACGAGCGTGATGGAGATAATAGCTCCGGAAATCTCGTTCATGGCATCGATGGATGCGGTGAGAGCCGACTTATATCCTTGGTCGAGTTTCGCATGGACGGCCTCGACCACCACAATGGCATCGTCGACCACAATTGCGATTGCCAACAACAAGGCCGAGAGCGTGAGCAGGTTGATGGAGAATCCCATCACGCTGAGCACGAAGAATGTACCTATAAGCGAAACCGGCACGGCTATCAGCGGGATAAGCGTCGAGCGCATGTCCTGCAAGAAGATGTATACCACAAGGAATACGAGCAACAAGGTCATGAACAAGGTGAACACCACCTCCTCGATTGAGGCATAGAGGAACTCTGTTACATCGTAGTTAATCTTGTAGAACATTCCCGGCGGCATCAGTTTCTGCTGCTCTTCCAGCTCGGCCTTCACCGCTTTCGCAATCTCGTTGGCGTTGGAGCCGGCAATCTGCTGCACCATACCCATTACCGACGGGACATTGTTGTTCTTCATCGATACGCTATAGGTCTGTCCACCAAGCTCAATCTTGGCCACATCTTTCAGTTTCAGCGTCGTTCCGTCGGATTTGCTTTGGATGATAATATTGCCAAACTCCTCGGCGGTCTTCAGACGACCGGTATAGCGCATGGCGTACTCGTAAGCCACATCGGCCTGCTCGCCAAATGTACCCGGGGCAGCCTCGATGTTCTGTTCTGCCAGCACGCCTGTAATGTCGCTGGGCATTAAGCCATACTGCTTCATCACATCGGGCTTCAGCCAGATGCGCATCGAGTAGCTTTTCATACCAGGGCTCTGCACGTCGCCCACGCCCTGGATACGCTTGATAGCCGGAATGATGTTGATATTGTTATAGTTGGTCAGGAACTCATCATCGTATCGGCCGTCAGAAGTCAGCGTGAACATCATCACCTGTGAGGTCTGACGCTTGATGACTGTTACACCGATTCTGGTAACCTCGGCGGGCAACAAGGCCTGAGCCTGTTGTACACGGTTCTGCACGTTCACTGCACACATGTCGGCATTCATGCCCTGACGGAACAGCACATTGATACTGGCCGATCCCGACGAGGCTGTCGACGAGATGTACTCCATGCCTTCCACACCGTTGATACTTTCCTCCAGCGGCGTGATGACAGAATTCTTCACCGTCTCTGCATCGGCACCTGGATAACTGGTAAACACCACAACTGTAGGCGGTGCGATATCAGGATATTGCTCAATCGGCAGCGATACCAGTCCGATGAAACCCAGCAGCACGATAACGATGGAAATCACCGTCGAGAGTACCGGGCGTTTGATAAAGTTTGTAAATGTCATAAATTACTTATTTAATTCAGCAATCGGGGTTGAGCAATGCTATCATCATGTTTCCATCATTATTCAGTAAAGCAGAACGGGCGCCCTCTTCCGGGTATGCCGCGATTGCTCCTCACCGATTACCCACTACAAATTAATTTTTCATTGATCCTACAATGTCGCCAGCGGTCATCTCCTTGGCCTGCTCGCTGATTTTCTGCTGATAGCGCTCAGGAGTGATCGGCTTGATCTCCATACCGTCGGTAAGCTTTGTAATTCCGTTGGTTACATACTTGTCACCAGTCTTCAGTCCACTGGTCACAACGTAATTCTTACCGTCATCCTGCGGGGCAACGGTAATCTCGGTGTATTTCACCTTATTATTAGCGCCAAGGATATACATGAACTTTTTGTTCTGCACCTCTACAACAGTCGACTGAGGCACCACAATGGCAAAGTTGTTGTTGCGGGGAACGATGATTGAGCCTGAGCCACCGCTCTTCAGCAGTTTCTCGGGATTCGAGAACTGGGCAATCATCTGAACAGTACCAGTTGCGGCGTCGATGACACCACTCATCTTCACAACCTTACCTGAATGATTATAGATGGTACCGTCGGCCAGCTGCAGCTGTACGGGCGGGAACTGATTGATGGCGGCATTAGCGCTGCCTGCAATCTTGGTCAGCTCAAGCAGGTCTTTCTCGGTCACCGAGAAATAAACCTCCATAGTGTTGATATTCGAGACGGTGGTCAGAGGCTGAGGACTTTGTCCACTTACCAAAGCACCAACCTTATAGGGAATCATGCCTACTACGCCACTGGCGGGGCTCTTTACGTAGCAGAAACTTAATGATTCCTTGGCAGATGCCAAAGCAGCCTTAGCCTGGGCAAGACCGGCGCGAGCACTCTCGTAAGCATTCTTAGCCGACTGCAACTCGAAGTCGCCAATCACTTTATTATCGAACAACTGCTGACTGTTGTCATAAGTCAGCTTGGCTGTGTTGCACTGGGCGGTTGCCGTGTTTACCGAAGCTTGTGCCTGGCGCACCTGTGCCTGGTAAGTCTCATTATCAATAACAAACAACAGCTGGCCAGCTCCAACGCTCTGACCTTCCTTCACACAGATTCTCGTAATGAAACCTGTAGCTTTCGGGCGGATCTCAACATCCTGAATACCCTTAATCGTGGCAGGATAGCTGGTCTGCGATTCTGAGCTCTGAGTACTAACAGTCACAACCGGATACTCATTGTCGCCGAAATTAGGCATTCCGCCTCTCTTTCCACCACAAGAAACCAGCATTGCAGCTACAGCCACACACATGAATAATGCTTTCTTTTTCATTTTTTGTATACAATTTACGTTAATTTCCATACAAATCCCTAGGAAACTATTTTGACCTTCCTAGTTTTTAGAGAATGCAAAGTTACATATTTAATAAGGTACAATTTATAATTGTACTTCATTTTTAACAATTCTTATAGGGGATTAACTACGCTAAACCCATTTCGCGCGCTTTCTCTAAGAGCAGTCGCATTAAGGGTTCGCGCTCGTTAGGCACCCGGTTGTCCAAGACGGCATCTTTCAGATACTGCTTCAATGTGCCCACCTCACGAGAAGGCTTCAGATGGAACATTTCCATGATTTCATTCCCGTCGATTACAGGTTGCAAAAGCCGCTTGTAGTCTTTTTCCTTCAAGTCATCCAGTTTCTCACGGACGATGCGGAAATTTTCCAGGAACTGGCTTTTGCGGATTTGGTTCTTCGAGGTAATATCAGCCTCGCAAAGCCTCATCAGGTCGTCGATATCATCGCCTGCGTCATTCAACAGACGGCGCACGGCAGAATCGGTCACTTCCTCGTCGGCAATCGCTATAGGACGCATATGCAGATCAACCAGTTTTTGCACGTATCTCATCTCTCCGCCCAAAGGCATTTTCAGTCGTCTGAAAATCTCTGGAACCATCTTGGCGCCAATGGAATTATGATTATGGAAAGTCCAGCCAGCCAACGGATCCCAGCGCTTTGACTTCGTTTTCCCAATATCGTGCAACAGGGCTGCCCAGCGCAACCATAATGGAGAGCTGACCGTTGAGAGCAGGGTAGCCTCTTCCGGCTGAGGGCCGGCTGTTGAGCAATTTGAGGCTCGACTCGTCTGATTGTTATCATCCCGGCAAACATTCTCCAGCACCTCCAGCGTATGATAGAAGTTGTTCTTATGCGCCCTGCCGTTCCGTTTCTCAACAATATCCAAGGCTGCCACCTCCGGCAATATCATCTGCAGGAGGCCGCTCCGCTGAAGATACTCCAATCCGATGCTCGGGTGCGGAGCCATCATAATTTTGTTCAGCTCGACCTCGATACGCTCGTTGCTGACTATCTTGATTCGGTCAGCCATACGCTCGAGCGCATCAAATGTCTCGGGTTCTATCTGGAAATTCAGCTGAGTGGCAAACCGGATGCATCGCATCATGCGCAACGGGTCGTCGGAAAAGGTGATACCCGGCTCAAGGGGTGTGGCGATGATGCCGTCCTCCAAGTCTGCCAAGCCGTTAAAGGGGTCTACCAACTCGCCAAAGCGGCTGCCATTCAGGCAGATTGCCATTGCATTAATCGTAAAGTCGCGGCGGTTCTGGTCGTCTTCCAGCGTTCCATTCTCAATAACAGGCTTGCGCGAGTCATGACTATAACTCTCCTTTCGGGCACCCACGAACTCAATCTCCAGCCCTGTGTTGGTCTTCACCTGTGCTGTTCCAAAGCTCTTGAACACAGACAGATGGGCTTTACGTCCCAACGACTTCGCCAACGCCCTGGCCACCTTAATGCCACATCCTTCCTCCCAATCAGAAGGATGCTCTGACACAATTACCACATCGATGTCGTTACACGGACGCTCAAGGAAAATATCACGCACATAACCGCCCACCACATATCCATCAACACCCAATTTGTCGATGATTTGCGATATCTGGTGGAAGATTTCCCTGTCAAGAATCTGTGCTAACTCTTCGTCTGAATATAACTTCATTGTGGTCTTTCTGCTTTAGCGGCTGCAAAGGTACAAAGAAAAACGCAAACAACCATCAATCGTTACGGTTTTTTGTTAAGTAACATCATGTTTTCATCTCATGCCAGCAGTCCACCCATTAACAACCATTAACCACCTCGAATTGACATCTTTGTCGTTTATCATTCGTTTATCTCGACAAATACTCGTACCTTTGTCGCCACATCTTCATGTAAAATAAAACAAACCATCAGAGCATTCGTATGAAAAAAAGCATTCTCTTTGTTCTTGGAGTAGCCCTCCTGACTTCCTGCAACGCCGATAAAACTAATGAAAGGGCCTCCGAGCTGCTGAATCAGGCTACTTCCCAATTCGAACAAAAACAATATGACGAGGCCCTTCAAAGCATCGACTCACTACGCCGTACCTATCCCACTGCCGTCGAGGCTCGCAAACAGGCGTTGACCCTGCAACAAAACATTGAACTGACTCGCACTCAGGAGGAACTGGCGGTCATCGACGAGGCCCTTCAAAAGGCAAATAAGGAGTACGAGCGCCTGAAAAGGGAATCGGAAGCACACCACAAAGCTGGAACAGCCACAGCCGCAGAACTGACGCGCACCACCCAGATGCGCATGCATCGCGACTCGTTGCAGGTACAGTTTGACGTTCAATGCGCCAAAATCAAATACATCCATAAAAGACAGAAGGAAAACTAACCTCTCCGTCTGCATTTTTCTATGGTTCTCACGCCGGGAGCCATCGTACCGCGAAGTTACGCATAACCGAAAAAACTTAAAAAAGTATTGGTTTTCACTCGTTTATGTAATAAAATCTTTATGTAAGAGAAACAATTTTATACATTTTCTTCTCACTTACTCAGATTTTTAGTAACTTTGCGGCGTTATTACAGAAAGAATCATCATGTCTACGACATCTATCAATACCGAAGACCAGTTCAAACAGGTGATGAACGAGTGCCGGACTCTGTTTGAGAAGAAACTGCACGACTACAGCGCGTCGTGGCGTATCCTGCGCCCGTCGTCGCTGACCGACCAGCTGTTTATCAAGGCCAAGCGCATCCGCTCGCTGGAGATCAAGAAA
>JAEEGK010005887.1_pt1 | contig 29614 bp, 27 predicted proteins | sample 8958771 | NCBI WGS metagenome assembly JAEEGK01 (sample SAMN16246547, study PRJNA631951) | gut metagenome | biome: gut microbiome; feature: rumen; material: SC-attached | host: Bos | place: Iran: Karaj | collected 2018-10 | reverse complement strand
GCGCAGGTCGTCGCGCCAGTTCGGCTGCGGCACCACCGCCACCTTATACCCCTTCGCCTCCAGCACCCGGGCAAGGACCGAAATGCCGAAGGAGGGATGGTCCACATAGGCATCCCCCATAAACAGGATCACGTCGGGCTGCTCCCAGCCCAACGCGTCCAGTTCCTTCTTCGAAGTCGGCAGAAACTTACTGCTTTTTCCTATATGTGGCTCCGTGCGTGTCAATTCCGTTATACACATAGATTAAATCCGGATTATCGCGGCTGGAGGCGCCATAACCGATAAAGATTTCCGTGAAAACGTCGTAGCCGTCCCGCGTTTTAAGGTATCCTTTGTAATCAGGCAGGTAGGACGGAGAATTCGGATCGGCCAGGGACTGATCGACGCCAAAGACGGAAGGCGTGTCAACGATGCTCATGTCATAGTTCCAGGGATTGTTGTATGTGACAGCCGAAGCGGTAATGGTATAGATCTGCTTCGTGCCGGATGTCTCCTGCTCCCATGTTCCCTGAAGCCAGGCGGGAATGTCTCCGGGAATGTCGTCGGGTATGTCATCGGCCACTGCGACGAAGACCAGGGGTTCCCTGGACACAACGGCACCCGTGGCCACGTCGATGGCATCGACCGTCACATGCTGGATGCGGTCTTCCGTGCCCAACTTCCAGCAGGTGCCGCACTCCAGATCCCAGCTGTACAGCATCTCATCCAGTACCTCTCCTCCCTTGTTGAGTACGGTAAACAGCAGACTGTAATAGTTGGCGGCATTCGGCATGCCATCCGTATTGATGCGGAGCCGGATCGGATCGGGAAGCCACTGGCCGGAATGGCCGATCTGATTGTTGCCGGAAATGTATTCAAGCGTGACGTAATTACAGGAAACCAACGTGGTGGCCTGTTTCTGGTAGCTGACGCAGAATGATACTTTCTTCGGCGCGTCGAGCATATAGTAACAGCGGGTAGCCAGGTTCGAGCTGCCCCGGATAGCGCTGTAGACGGTCGTGACGATGGCCAGTTTCTTAAGCACGGCCGAAACGCCCATCGACACGGCTATGCCACCGCAACTTTCAAGGAATTCCTTGGACGTCAGGAAGTCGAGCACGGCGTTGTAAACGGCCTCGATCAATTCTTCCTTTGTATACTTGCCGCTCATCACAAGCTGGGTGAGTGCAGCGCCGCGGGCTGTCAGGTACTTGGCGATGGCCTGTTTGAGCGTCGCGGTGTTCGCCGCCGAGACGCTCGCGCCGACGATGTCGAGCGCATTCAGGAACAGGCTCACCATGAAGTCCGTCTGCGCCTTTGCCGTTTCGCGGGAGAAATCGAAGATATACTGTCCGTCCTGCGGCGAAGTAAGTGAATTGAAATCAAAGGTGATCGGCCCCGACCACTTGAAGCTTTCGCGCAGGAAGATATCGGTCACGCCATAGTCGTTGCCGGAAGGAATGTCGAGCGTGCCGACCTCGTTACCCGAAAGTTCATGATAGACTCTCCCTTCGTACATCGGCGTGAGGCCGTAATTGAAGAACCGGGCCTGCTTGCCGGAGATTTCCACCTTGAAGGGCCGTTCCTTCGAATTCCCGAAGATCTGCGTCGGCGCCTTGGTCAGCGGCGTCACGGAACCCTCGTTGCAGAGGTCGTCCAGCAGCGCATCCAGCGCCGTAATCATATTTGCGTTCTGCGTGCTGAGCAGCGGCTTGCCCGACTTGATCACGGCGGCCACTTCGTTTTCGTACGCGCTCCATCCATTCGCCCCCAGAATCATCGTTTCCAGCGTCCTGAACTCTTCCGCACCCTTTACCGGTCCGAACAGCGGCTGCATCGTCACCAGCGCCAGGGCCGTCGTACGGGCGTTGACGGTAACCGGGGTCTGGGAGGAGAAGTTGCCGCGCGCGAGCATCACCACGTCGCCCGCCTTGTTGCACACCAGAAGTGGCTGCGGTGTTTTCCCATCGCTCAGTGACGGGGTACTGAAATCGCTGCTCCCGTTCAGCGTGCTCGTCACAAGCGAAGTCATGACCGAATACCCCGACACGTCTACCGTCGTGCCGAAGTCCAGGTTGCCGCTGACCGTCACGACGGGAAGGTTTCCCACGCCGGAAGGCTGCTCCACCTTGATCTTCACTTCCACCACATGCTCACCGCCCTTCTCCTTGGACCCATAGATCGTCAACGTGTTCGAACGCGTTTCCTCGGTCATGTTCGCCGCCAGCGTAACGACCACGTTGTCGTAATTCTTATCCTTGTCAAAACGGGCGCTCATCCAGTCGCGTGTCGGGAAGGAATAACCGTAGAAAGATGTGTTGCAGCTGATCTTGAACTCGACCTCCCCGCCCTCAGCCGGGAACGTAACCGTACCGTTCGGCGTTACCGACAGGGTAGGCGCGGGCTCCGGTTCGGGTTCCGGCTCCGGCTCGGGTTCCGGTTCATCGAAGCAGGTAACGGCCATCATCAACAGGCAGATCAAGGGCAACAGCGCCCGCAGGGACAGGAATCGGAAGGGTTTCATGGGAAGCAAATCTTATTCACGACGTGTTATTATACAAAGATAGTAAAAACAACAAAAAAAGCTACAGTCCGGGAGACAGCATATAGTCCGTCCGGTCGCCGGGGCCGGGCGGAAGCCGCCAGCTGCCGCTTTTGACCATCTTCCTGAGACGGTCGCCGAACAGCGCCCCGTAATGGTTCATGAAAGTCTCCTGCCGGTCCGGCCCCTCGTAGAAAAGGGATCCGATGCTTTCGGTATCGGCCACGAAAGTGCTGACGAACTCCGGCCGGACGAAACCGTAGAGCGCGGTGCCGAAAAAGTGGTACCAGGCACCGTAGTTGTCGCCCATCTCCTTGGAATCGTGCCGGATATAAACCAGCTTCTTCTGAAGCGGATCCCCTTCCCGCTCCCGCCGGTGCGGCTGGCCGGCCAGCACGTTCTCGCAGGTGAGCAGCGTCAGGTAGATGTTGCCTCCGTTCAGCAGATAGCTTTCCTCGAAGAGCCAGTCGATCCGGACGCTGCGGTCGGGGCAGCGCAGGACAGCTTCCGCCAGAGCCTCCTCCTGCCCGGTTACACAATATCGCGCGGTCCACCCGCAGGCCAGACACAGAAGCAATTTGCTGCGCATCAGCAACGGCATGGGAAAGTCCTGCTGCTTGTATTCCGCGTGCCGCTGGAGCCTGTGCCAGAAACCATAACGGAGATACTTCCGCGCTTCCGGTGACCATTTGTGCTCTTCACCCGCCACCGGAACGATGTCCGGTTCGTGCTGCCGCATGATCTCGCCGCAGCGGTTCAGAAGACGGTCGATATCGATAGGCATCGTTTTCCCGATCCGGAAAGGGATATCCCCGTCCTGCTTCGCACGCTCGCGGTCCGCACGTTTTCTCTCCCGGAGCGAATCTGTCTGAGGGAGTTTTTCTTCGAACAGGTAGGTGTATAGTTTGACCGGAATGGTGTCCAGGTTACGGATGAGCCGGGCATCTCCCTCCGGATCGACCAGCTGCAGGCGGTCTTGCTGATAGGGCATCGACAAATATCCGCTTTCAACCCTGTCCACGAACACGCGCGATGTGCCGCACCCCGTCAGGAGCAGGGCGGCCAGCAACCCTATGATCAATGCGGGTCGTGACACGGGACTCAGGGACGGGACTGACTGGCGAGCCATTCGCCGGGGGTCTGGCCGGTACGGGCCTTGAAGTTGCGGTAGAAGGTGACTTCGCTGGAGAAGCCGGACTCCTCACTGATTTCCAACAGACGCATATCGGGGTTCTCGTAAAGCAGATGCTGGGCATAGCGGATGCGGTAGCCGTTCACATAGTCAATGAACGAGCAGCCTGCCTTGCGGTTGATACAGTCGGACACATAGCGGGAGTTCGAGCCGACAGCCCGTGCCAGATCTTCTTTCGTCAGGCCTTTCTTCAGGAACATGCGCCCCTCTTCCATTTGTTGGGTAATCCGGTCCATCAGTTCTACAGAAGAATCCCCGCCAGAAGAATCTCCTGTCGCTTCTGTCTGTGGCGCATTTGAGGGTAGCCGGCTCCGTCGATGCCGGAATGACAGGAACAGGATGGCGGCGGCAAGCAGGGCAGCAGCCACAATGATCCACAGCCACGGCATGGCAGCCTTTCCGACAGGCGCCGTATGAATGATAAACGCTATGCCGTCAGGATGATAATTGTCAGAGTCTGCCACTCCCCCGACGAACGCAATGTCACCGCCCGGCATCAGGACCGCCCCTATCGAATAGACTGGACGGCTGTCAGGCGATTCAGCCCTGTAGCGGCTTACAGGCGCTTTCCCACCGTTCAGGGCTTCACCGTAATCTACCCTGGCCAAATCAATCTGACCCGTTCCTTTGACAGCCCGGATTATCCAGGCATATCTGTTTTCCCTGTCGGCAAGCAGGGTAGCGCCGGGAGTCAGAGCCTCACCTTCCGGACTTGTCATTGGCAGGGGCCGATCGGTTTCCAATACGGAGAACTCCTCTCCAACCACCTTGATCAGCCCTAACTGCCCGTCTGCCTTCCGGATAGCAGGAAAAATCCAGGCATATCCGCCCACAGTTTCGTCGCCGATGAAATAATTGCTTATCTGACAGACGTCGGGGCGTATCCACGATTCCCATTCCTGCAGCAGCGGCACTTCGATGGGATCTCCTTTCAAGCGGTCTGCCACAGGGTCAAGTTTTTCACCCCGAGAACCGGATGAGCTCAGTATCAAGGCATTGTCCGGTGCAGTCTGAAGGATTAGCGGAAAAGAGCGTCCAAGTGCCGGCACACGCAGGGATTCACCGCCGGACTCAGGGGAATATGTTGAAATCATATCCTCCGCATACCAGTTGCCGGCCACGATGATACGGCCGTCCGAGAGACGCACCGCACTTGCGTTTGCACCCCGTTTCATATCCAGAATGGGGAGCGGAGAAAAACTGTGCGTGGCGGGATCGTACAACTCCACGGCCCAAGTCTGTCCGATACCGAAAGGCTCGGCGCAACCGCCTCCCACCAGCACCTGTTCCGAAGGGAGAGTGACACCAAACCCCCAATCGTGGGGAAAATACATATCAAGCAGATGCCAGCTCCCGTCTCGGAAATACTCGGCCGTGGCTGTGGGGATAAAGCCCGTCGTGTGCCCGCCGATAACAGTCAGTTCTCCGCCGACACAGGCCAGGAAATGCCCGCTCCGGGGTACGTTCAGATCCGGTAGCCGCTCGACCCGCATCGGCCGGAACCCGGCGTCATGCACGTCTTGACCAGGCGTCTCAGCGAAGCCTGTAAAGCCGACCAGAGCCGTCAGCAGCAGGAGGAAAGGTACTGTTTTGCGCATTTGTATCAACAACTTGCGCAAAGATAAGAAAAACTTCTCAGTCGGACACGGGACGGATGGCCATCCCGTATTCCCTGCTGGTTCCGAACCAGCTGCCGGGTTTGCCTTTCTTGAAATAACAGGTTACCGTAAACGTATTGTCCATGTCAGACACCCACAGGTTTCCCTGGTCTTTGTGGTGAAGGGTGCTGCCGTCATAACCGTCAGTCTGGGAATAAAAACCGGTAAACGGGAGAAAGATCGTGTTGTCGTTCACCTTGCTTTTGACTTCATAACCGTCCACGCCAGACCGGGAAGTGAGCGTCCACGTGCATTTGTCGATCAGTTCCTGGAATTCCGCGCGGGTGGGCATCCGCCATTTGCCGCCGAGTTTGACACGGGCGGCGTCATCTTCAGGGTCCAGTTTCGTCTTATTGTCCACCGCTCCCTGGTTGCTGTTCGAATTGTATTTCGAACGGACCAGGATGATATCGCCGTAACTGCTTTTTTGTTCTTGCGTCCATTTGTAATTGTCCCACGTGAACTTGGTCTTGGGCGTTGTCTCGCCCCACGCGTAGAAGTTGCCGGACTGTTCGGGAGAAGAAGCGCCCAGGTTGCAGGTCGCCCACTTGACGCTCAGGCCGAGGTCGACGGCACCCTTGGTATCTCCGGGTTCATCACCGGAGAGGATTTCACAGGAATTGACAGCAAGCAGCATACAAGCGGCAAACAGGAAGGAAACAATCTTTTTCATGACAGGCAATGTGTTTGTTGTATGCAAAAATAGTCAGCCTTCAAGCCATCCCCTCCTCAAATCAAAAAAAACGGCACTTGCAAAACGCGCAACCGACTTTCAAAACGTGAAATCGTTTACGCTGCGGCGGCACGGGACCGAATGACGAGATACACGCCGGCGAAGACCAGGAAGGTGGCCACGAGTTTCTGCCAGGTGAGAATGTCGAGGCCGGTGATGATGCTCACGATGGCGGCGATGATGGGCTGGAGGTAGGTGTACATACTGACCAGCGTGGGGCGGATGCGCTTCTGGCCGAAGGGGATGAGGAAGTAAGCGACGAAAGTGGCGAAGAAAACCAGGAAGCCGATCTCCCAAAGCACGTTGTGCGGGAGCGCCGCGAAATCGGTCGTGACCAGTTCCCGGGCGGAAAACGGAAGCGACAGCAGCAGCGCGAAAAGGAAGGTCCACTTCATGAAAGTCACCACGCTGTAGCGCGAGATAAGCTTGCGGAAGGCGCCCAGATAGAGGGCGAAGCTGAGGCTGTTGAGCACCAGCATCACGAAGCCCAGCGGTGCGGTATGCTCGACGCCGCCCGACGCGTGGACCGAGTTGAAGATCAACAGCAGCACACCGCCGAAACTGACGGCAACACCCAGCGCCTTCTTCCAGGTGATGGGTTCCTTGGCGAAAAAGAAGGCGAAGAACATTGTGAAGATCGGCGACAGCGTGTGCATCACCGATGCGTCGATGGTTGCCGACAGCGTCATGGCCTTCAGAAAAGTCAGCTGAGGCACGAACAGTCCCACGAACGAGGCCATCATGATCAGCCAGATGTCACCTTTGGCGATGGGCTCTTTCGGAAGGAACAGCGACAGCAGCCAGAACAGCGACGCCGCGCCGATGGCCCGCAGCGTGAACAGCAGCATCGGCGAGACGGCGTCGGCATTGGCGATGTCCTTGCAGAACACGATGTTCAGGCCGAAGATCGTGTACGCCCCGGCTACCGCCAGATGTCCCAGAAGCTGATCGTGTTTCATCTACATCCGCTCCGGCAGATCGATGCCCAAGATCTTCATCGCGTGACGGAGGGTGCGGGCGATGACCGAGATCAGACAGAGACGCTGGTCGCGGACGGCGGCATCCTCTTCACGCAGAATCTGCGTGTCGTGATAATACTGATTGAACTCCTTGGCCAGATCGTAGGCGAAATTCGCCACCAGGGCCGGCGAATGCGCGGCGCCCGCTTCGCGGATCTTGTCGGGATAACCGCTCAGGATCTGGACGATGGACTCTTCCTTCGGCAGCAGCACGGCGCCGGTGACGGCCGGCTTGTAGCCCGCCTCGGCGGCCTTGCGGAGAATCGAGCAGATGCGCGCGTGCGTGTACTGCACGAACGGACCGGTATTGCCGTTGAAATCGATGGACTCCTTCGGATCGAAAAGCATCGTCTTGCGCGGATCGACTTTCAGGATGAAATACTTGAGTGCGCCCAGCGAGAGCATCTTGAACAGTTCGTCCTGCTCCTGTTCCGACATGCCTTCCAGCTTGCCCAGCTCCAGCGAAGTCTCCTTCGCCGTAGCGTACATCCTGTCGAGCAGGTCGTCTGCGTCGACCACCGTGCCTTCGCGCGATTTCATCTTGCCTTCCGGCAGTTCCACCATACCGTAGGACATATGATAGATGGCGTCGGACCAGGCGAAGCCCAGCTTGCCGAGGATGAGTTTCAGCACCTGGAAATGATAGTTCTGCTCGTTGCCCACCACGTAGATCATCTCGTCGAAACGGTATTCGTCGTAACGCTGCTTGGCGGTGCCCAGGTCCTGTGTCATATAGACCGACGTGCCGTCGCGGCGCAGCAGCAGTTTCTCATCGAGGCCGTCGCCCGTCAGGTCGCACCAGACCGAGCCGTCGTCGCGGCGGTAGAGAACGCCCTTGGCCAGGCCCTCTTCCACGAGCGCCTTGCCGTCCTTGTAGGTCTGGGATTCGTAATAGATGCGGTCGAACGCGATGCCCAGGCGGCGATAGGTCTCGTCGAAGCCGGCATAGACCCAGCCGTTCATCTTCTCCCAGAGCGCCCGCACTTCCGGATCGCCCTGCTCCCATTTCACAAGCATCGCCTGCGCCTCGCGAAGGATCGGCGCATTCTTTTCAGCCTCTTCGGGATCCATCCCGCCGTCCACCAGTTCCTTCACTTCGGCCTTGAGCAGGTCGTTGAATTTCACATAGTAGTCGCCCACGAGATGGTCGCCCTTCTTGCCGGTGGACTCCGGCGTCTCGCCGTTGCCGCACTTGAGCCAGGCCAGCATCGACTTGCAGATGTGGATGCCGCGGTCGTTGACCAGATTGACCTTGAGCACGCGGTGGCCGCAGGCGGCGAGCAGCTGGCTCACCGACCAGCCCAGCAAGTTGTTGCGGATGTGACCCAGATGGAGCGGCTTATTGGTATTCGGGCTGGAGAATTCCACCATCACGGTCTTGCCGGAAGCGGGCAGCTGCCCGAAATCGGGCTGCGCCGCGATTTCCGCCAGATTCGAAGCCCAGTAGGCCCCTGCGAGCTTGATATTGAGGAATCCCTTCACCACATTGAACCGGTCCACCTGCGGATCGTTCTCCTGCAACCAGGCACCGATCTCGTTCGCCGTTGCCTCAGGCGCCTTGCGGCTGGTCTTGAGCAACGGGAAAACCACGAGGGTCACGTCGCCCTCGAACTCCTTGCGCGTCGGCTGCACCTGGATCAGCCCCGCCGCAGGTTCAACTTGATACAACGCCGCCACGCAACGCCTGGCGGCATCGGCAATATAATCTAAGGGATTCATCATAATTTATCTTTTTGAAAAAGAATCACTTTCTCTTTCAGGACCGTCTGCACCCACGCAGTCGTAAGTGGGAGGGGCCCAAAGCTTGCTTTGGGAGGGATAGGCCCCGAAGGGGCCGTAGTCCTGAAAGAGAAAGTGATTCTTTTCAGTTAAACTCATTTGTTTTTAGTCTTGGCGAAATAGCGGTCCATCTCCTTGCGGGCCTTGGGGGCCAGCATGAAGAGCGTAAACATCGTGGGGAAAGCCATCAGGGCGTAAGCGGCGTCGATCAGACTCACGGCCACGCGAAGCGGAATGATGGCGGCCACTACGAGCATCGCCAGGAAGAAATAGTTGTAATATTTGGCATACCGGGCTCCGAACAGGAATCCGGTACATTTCTGTCCATAATAGGAATAGGAGAACATCGTGCTGAACGCGAACAGGATCACGATCGCGAAAAGCAGATAATTCCCCACCCCGGGAATGGCCGCCTGGAACGCGTTCAGCGCATATCGAAGCCCTTCCATCGAGCCCATGCCGGAACCGGCGGGGACGATGGCGGGATCGAGCGCCGACCCGATCAGAATGGCCAGCGCGGTCAGCGTGCAGACCAGGCCCGAGTCGATCGAAGGACCGATCATCGCAACCAGGCCTTCGCGGACCGGCTCATTGTTCTTCGAAGCACCGTGCATCATCGAGGCGGTACCCACGCCGGCCTCGTTGACCAGTGCGGCGCGGCGTACGCCCGTTAGGGCGATCATCACGATCGACCCGATGCCGCCGCCCAGCGCACCGCGCGGAGTGAACGCCCCCACGAAAATGTCGCGGAAGACGCCGGGCACCAGACCGATGTGCCGGACCAGGATGTAGAACACCAGCAGAAAATAGAGCGCCACCATCGTCGGCACCAGCCGCGTCGCGATCTTGGAGATGCGCTTGATGCCCCCGATGACCACGAACGACACGATGGCCGTGATGATCAGGCCGATGATAAGCCGGAGGGTGACCGTATTCTGTTCAGCCGTGAAGAAGAGCGTGGTTACGCTTTCGGTGAGCTGGTTCGACTGCATCACGCAAAGCGTGCCGATCAGGCCGAAGATGGAGAAGAACACCGCCAGTGGCTTCCAGTTCCGGCCGAGACCCTGCATGATCATATACATCGGACCGCCCTGCGTCTCGCCGGCATCGTCCTTTCCCTTGTACATCACCGCAACCGTCCCTTCGAAGAACTTGGTGGCCATGCCCACGACCGCGCTCACCCACATCCAGAAGATGGCGCCCGGCCCGCCGATCGACAGGGCCACCGCCACGCCGGCGATGTTGCCCATACCGACCGTGGCGGCGATGGCGCTGGTCAGCGCTTCGAACGAGGAGATCTGGCCCGCGGCCGAATCATCCTTCACCCGGAGGGCCTGGATGGCGCGGCCGTAAAAGCGCAGCGGAGCGAATTTCGAGTAGCACAGGAAAAACAACCCGCCGCCGACCAGCAGGAAGAACAGCGGATAACCGCAAATGAAATCACTGAAAGCGGCAATGCCGTTTCCGACAGAAGACCAGAAGGTTTCCATAGCCGGACCGGATTAGCCGAGATAGCCTTTGAGCAGTTTGCTGCGGGCGCTGTGACGCAGGCGGCGGATGGCCTTCTCTTTAATCTGGCGGACACGCTCGCGGGTCAGGCCGAATTTCTCGCCGATTTCCTCGAGGGTCATTTCCTGGCAGCCGATGCCGAAGAAGTATTTCACGATATCGCGTTCGCGCTCCGTCAGCGTGGAAAGGGCGCGCTCGATCTCGGTGTTCAGGCTTTCATTCACCAGCCCCTTGTCGGCATTCGGCGAGTCATTGTTGACCAGCACGTCGAGCAGGCTGTTGTCCTCTCCGTCCACGAACGGCGCATCCACGGAGACGTGGCGGCCCGACACGCGGAGCGTATCGGCGATCTTCTCGCGCGGAATCTCGAGCATATCGGCCAGTTCATCGGGCGACGGCTGGCGTTCATACTGCTGCTCGAACTGCGAGAGCGCCTTGTTGATCTTGTTGAGCGAACCTACCTGGTTGAGCGGCAGGCGCACGATGCGGCTCTGTTCGGCCAACGCCTGGAGGATGGACTGACGGATCCACCACACGGCGTAGGAGATGAACTTGAAGCCACGGGTTTCATCGAATTTCTCGGCGGCCTTGATGAGGCCGAGATTGCCTTCGTTGATCAGGTCGGGCAGGCTGATGCCCTGGTTCTGGTACTGCTTGGCGACGGAAACGACGAACCGGAGGTTCGCGCGGGTGAGTTTGTCGAGGGCTTCCTGGTCGCCCTTCTTGATCCGCTGGGCGAGTTCCACTTCCTCTTCTACGGTAATCAATTCTTCCCGACCGATTTCCTGCAGGTATTTGTCGAGCGATGCGCTCTCACGGTTGGTGATTGATTTGGTAATCTTTAACTGACGCATATAAAAAAACAAGTGCCGTTTTTGAATCGCGGCACTTACTTATACGAATTTCGAAACAGATTGTTTCAATGCGTTACAGCGAAACGATGATTTCGTGCTGCCGGCCGTCGCGGAGGACGGTGACCACGGCTTTCTCGCCGGGACGAAGACGGCTGACCTGCTCCTGAAGGCCGGCGCTGTTGTGGACGGGATTGAGGTTGACTTCCTTGATTACGTCGCCCTGCAGGAGGCCGCCCCGCTCGGCGGGACTGTCTTTCTGGACATTGGCCACGTACACACCGTCGATGTCGGTCAGGTTGGCCTGGGCGGCCAGTTCCGCATTGACATCGATGATGCTCACGCCGAGTATGGCCCGCTGGACTTCGCCGAATTCGATGAAGTCGTCGACGACCTTGCTGACGATGTTGACCGGGACGGCGAAGGAGTAACCGGTGTAGGAACCGGTCCGGGAAATGATCGAGGTGTTGATGCCCACCAGTTCGCCGGCCGCGTTGACGAGCGCGCCACCGCTGTTGCCGGGGTTGACGGCCGCGTCGGTCTGGATGAACGACTCCACGCGGTACTGGCCGTCATAGTTCGGCATCGAGCGGCCCTTGGCGCTTACGATGCCGGCCGTGATGGTGGAACGCAGGTCGTAGGGGCTGCCGATGGCCAGCACCCATTCGCCCAGGCGCAGATCGTCGGAATTGCCCAGGGGAACCGTCGGAAGGTCCTCCGCTTCGATCTTGATCAGGGCGATGTCGGTGGCAGGGTCGGTGCCCACCAGCTTGGCCGGATAGACCCGGTTGTTCTCGAGGGTCACCTCGATCACGTCGGCACCTGCGATCACGTGGTTGTTGGTCACGATATAACCGTCAGGACGGATGATAACGCCGGAGCCCAGGCCGACCTGGTCGCGGGGTGTCTGGGGGAAGCCGAAAATCAGGTCGAGCAGCGAGCCGCCCTGCTGGTAATTATTGCGTTGCGTCACTTTCACATAGACCACGGCCTGCACGGCCGATTCAGCGGCGTCGGAGAAATTGGCTACATTCGTCACCTCCACGCGGCGCTGGGGCACTGACTTTTTGTCAGCCGTGCCGGAGACCACGGTGGCCACCTCTTCCTGCTCCTGAATGCGCCGGTTGAGGGTCCAATTGGCCACCAGATAACCGACAAGTCCCGCTATCACAGCAGTTAACAGGATGTTGAGAAGTTTTTTACCCATATTGCTTCAATTTTATTATATTTGTAAGTCTGATTGATGTCTTTTCGACAAGAAAAAGAAATAATAAAAATTATACCAAAATGAAATTCACCGTATCAAGTTCCGAGCTCCTCAGCGGCCTGATGTCCGTCTCCAAGGTCATCGTTCCCAAGCCCACCAACTCCATTCTGGAGAACTTCCTTTTCCAGCTCCAGGGCAATACCCTGACCGTCACCGCATCCGACGGAGAGACCACGCTCAAGACCAACATTCCGATCGCACAGGTCAACCAGGAAGGGTCCACGGCGGTCCCGGCCAAGCTCCTGACCGACTCGCTCAAGGAGTTCCCCGACCAGCCTCTCGCTTTCAGCGTGGACGAAGGCAGTTCCGTGATGGATATCGTATGGGCCAGCGGAGCCTCCAAGATCCCCTGCTTCGATGCAGCCGACTTCCCGGAGCTCCCGGTCATCGGTGATATTTCCGAAAGCGTCATCATCCCGTCGGCCACGCTGCTCGACGGCATCAACAACACGATCTACGCCACCGCGGAGGAGGAACTCCGTCCGGTAATGAACGGCATCTTCTTCGACATCGACCCCGAAGTCACCACGCTGGTGGCCTCCGACGCCCACAAACTCATCTGCTACAGTTTCATGGGCGCCAAACTCTCGCAGAAATCCAACTTCATCCTCCACAAGAAACCGGCATCCATCCTCAAGAGCATCCTGGCCAAGTTCGACGAAGACATCACCATCCGCTACGACAACAAGAACGCATACTTCAGCTTCGGCACCAACATCCTGGTCTGCCGCCTGATCGAAGGCAACTATCCCGCCTACCGCAGCGTGATCCCGAAGAACAACAACAATAAACTGGTCATCGGCCGGGCCGACCTGCTGAGCGTAGTCAAGCGTATCGCAGTCTGCTCGAACCAGATCTCCAACCAGATCCGGCTCAAACTCTCCCTCAACGAACTGACCATCTCCGCCCAGGACCTCGGCTTCTCGATGTCCGCCCACGAGACGCTCCCCTGCCAGTATGACGGGCAGGAAATGGAAATCGGCTTCAAGGCACCGTTCCTGCTCGAAATCCTCGGCAATCTCCCGTATCAGAACATCTGTATGGAACTGGCCGATCCGGCCCGCGCCGCGCTCATCGTTTCGGCCGACGACGCCCGTCCGGGACAGGACATCCGCGCCCTGCTGATGCCGGTGATGATCAACGCTTAACCGGGCTGATATGCAACTTGCCCTCAAGAACCCCCTCCTGTTCTTCGATATCGAAAGTACGGGATTGAATGTCGCGTCCGACCGCATCGTCGAGATTTCCATCGTCAAGGTCTCACCCGGCGCTCCGGGCGAACCCAACAAGGTGGATGTCAAGACCCGCCGCATCAATCCGACCATCCCCATCCCGCCCGAGGCGCAGGCCATCCACGGAATCAGCGACGACGACGTGAAAGACTGCCCGACATTCAAGCAGATCGCAAAGTCACTGGCCCGGCTGATGGAAGGATGCGACATCGCCGGTTACAACTCCCTCAAATTCGACATCCCGCTGCTCGCCGAAGAATTCGCACGGGCGAGGAGCGAAGGTGTGAACGTCGATTTCGACTTCCGCAAACGCAAACTGATCGACGTACAGAACATTTTCCACAAGAAGGAGCAGCGCACCCTGAAGGCCGCCTACAAGTTCTACTGCGGGCAGAACCTCGACAACGCCCACTCCGCCGAGGCCGACACGATGGCCACCTACGAAGTCCTGGAAGCCCAGCTCGACCGCTACGGAGCCGACGAGGAAGAACCGCTGCAGAACGACGTGGACTACCTGGCCAAATACTCGTGCCAGAGCCGGTTCGTCGATTTTGCAGGACGTATCGTGCTCAACGACAAGGACGAACCCGTCTTCAATTTCGGCAAGCACAAAGGCCGGCCCGTGACGGAGGTCCTCAAGAAGGAACCCTCCTACTACAGCTGGATGATGGACGGCGACTTCACACTCGATACCAAACAGCAGCTTACACGGATCAAACTCTCGATGCAATGAACATCCACGTCGTCAGACCCGACGGAAGCTGGTATTCCCGTCCCGACATCACCCTCGTCCGGGACGCCGACCGCTTCTGCCTGCCCGACGACTGCCCTTCGGCGCTGGCCGTACACGGCTGCTGCATCCGCATCGGAAAGGCCGGCAAAGCCGTCGAGCCACGTTTTGCCGGGCGCTACGCCGACGGCTGGACGGACGCCGCCCTGTTTTATGGCCGCAGCGCCGACGGCACGGTCACGCCCTATCTGGACCGCGCCACGCAGGTGGACCGCACGTTCCACGGCACGGACACTTTGGATACGGCCAGACTGCAACGCGCCCTTGATGCGCTGGTACGCATCAGCCGGCATCTTTCCCTCCGCATCGGAGATTTCCTGATCCTTGAAACCGACGCCCCCGCGGAACTGCGGCCGGGCGACTTTTTCGACAATATCGCCATCCTATGAAACAATTCCTTCAAAAATACGGCGCCACCCTGGCCGCCCTGGTCCTGTTCTTCATCCTGGCATTCGTCTATTGCAAGCCCGTCCTCAGCGGGAAGGTGCTGCAATCGGGCGACGACGTCAACGCCGTGTCGGCCGTCCAGGAAAGCAACCGTTATACGCAGCAGACCGGCGACCACAGCTGGTGGAACAACTCGATGTTCAGCGGGATGCCCTCCTACCAGATCGGCGGCGGCGAATATCGGGCCGACCGGCTGCTCGCCCCGGTCAAGGACTTCCTGCACAGGGGGCCGGCCCATCCGGCCTGGATCCTGATCTTCTATTTCATCTGTTTCTTCCTCCTGATGCGCAGTTTCGGCGTGGACCGGTGGCTGTCGATCGTGGGAGCCATAGCCATCGCTCTCTCGTCGTATTTCATCGTGATCATCGCGGCCGGACACGGCGGGAAGACCATCGCCATTTCCTATATCACGCTCGTGGCCGCCGGCTTCTACCTGATTTTCCGGAAGCGCTATGCTCTGGGAGCGGTCCTGGTGATGCTCTTCACGGCCGTCGGTTTCAGCATCCATCCCCAGATGGCCTACTACCTGTTCATGATGATCGGACTCTTCTTCCTGGCGGAACTCTGGATCCATATCCGGGAAAAACGATGGAAGGATCTGGGCATCGCCACGGCGGTTTTCATCGCGGCGCTCGGCATCGGTCTGGGAACCGGCAGCGCCAACATCTTCGCCAACCGGGAATTCGCCCGGGAAACGATGCGCGGCGGCCATTCCGACCTCGTCGTGGAAGAGGACGGAGCTTCGTCCTCCGGGGACGGCCTCAACCTGGACTACGCTACCCAGTGGAGCTACGGCATCGACGAGTCGCTCTCCTTCCTGATTCCCGGTTTCAAAGGCGGCTCGTCCAACTACCCTCTCGGGGAACGCTCCCACACCTGGCAGGCCATCAAGCAGTTGGGAATGCCCGCCTCAACGGCCAGGAGCTTCTGCGCCAGCGTACCGCTCTACTGGGGTGACCAGCCCTTCACGGCCGGCAACGTCTATATGGGAGCCATCGTATGCTTCCTCTTCCTGCTCGGCTGCCTTGTTGTTCCCGGACCGTACAAATGGGCGCTGCTCGTGGCCACGCTCTTCTCCGTGGCCCTGTCCTGGGGACACAATTTCATGGGCCTGACTGAATTCTTTTTCAAGCACTTCCCGCTTTACAACAAATTCCGGGCGGTCTCTTCCATCCTGATCGTGGCCGAGATCGCGATGCCGCTGCTGGGCTTCCTGGGAATCAAGGCGATGATGGACGGTTCCGTTCCGAAAGAGAAACTGCGTAAGGGACTGTACCTGTCGGCCGGCATCACCGCAGGCATCTGCCTGCTTATGGCCCTGCTGGGGCGCAGCTTCTTCTCGTTCACCAGCCCGAACGACGCGGCCTTCAGCGGCCAGCTTCCGGAAGCCGTGTACAATGCCATCATCGAAGACCGGGCCGCCCTGCTGACAGGCGACGCCTGGCGCAGTTTCGGCCTGATTGCCGCGGCCGCCGTCGTGCTCTGGCTCTTCCTGGAGAAAAAACTGAAAGCGGGCTGGATGACCGCCCTGCTGGGCGTGCTTATCCTGGTTGACCTGTGGCCCGTGGACAAACGCTATTTTAACGACACTTATTTCCAGTCACCGCGCAACACCCAGGCCGTCTTCGAGAAAAAACCCTATGAGGAACAGCTGCTCAAGGACCCCGACCTGAGTTTCCGCGTGATGAACCTGACCACGAACACATTCAGCGAAGCACGCACGTCCTATTATCTCCAGTCCATCGGCGGTTATCACGCCGCCAAACTGCGGCGCTATCAGGACCTGATCGACGAGCACCTGTCCAAGATGCATCTGCCGGTCATCGGGATGCTCAACGCCAAATACATTATCGTCCCCGAAGACGGGCAGGCCGTACCCCAGCAGAACCCCTATGCCCTGGGCAACGCCTGGTTTGTCGAAGAACTCAAGGTCGTCGACGACGCACGCGCCGAAATAGACGCGCTGGGGGCCATTGACCTGGCCACTACGGCAGTGCTCGACAAATCGTTTGCCGACTGCGTGCAGAACACGCACCCCGGCATCGCTCCGGATGCCACGGCAACCCTCACGGCCTGTTCCCCGAAGAAGCTGGAATATGAGACCAGCTCCGCCACTCCGGGTACCGTTGTCTTCTCGGAAATATACTACCCGTATGGATGGAAAGCCTCCATTGACGGTGAACCGGCTGACCATTACCGCGTCAACTATCTGCTGCGCGCCCTGAACGTACCGGCCGGAAAGCACAAGGTCACCTTCCTCTTCGATCCCGACAGCGTGCGTAAAGGCGATACCATCGCCACGGTCTGCATCGTCGTGATGTACCTGTTCATCCTGGCCGCCATCGTCATGGCGGTCCTGCGCTTCGTCAAAAAACGGAAAGATGCCCCGGCCGCGCATTAAATGCTACACCCGGTCGTTCGACCTGCGACTGTACCGCCTCGCCAAAGGCCTTTTCGAAGACCTGAGGGATGCGGAAGGGAATCCCATTCCCTGCGTACGGCTGACCGACCAAAGCGCCGACGGCTATTTCTATACGATGCTGCGCGACACGGACTGCGACATCGCCGTCAACATCGATGAAGATGCTTTCATCGTCGATCCGCAGGCCGTGCTCGACCTGGTGGACACCCTGCTGGAAGGCGGATACGCCAATATCGGCTGCTCCGACGGGGATCCTGCCACCACGGGACGTGACCCGGTGGTCACAAATCCTTTCTTCAACATTTTCAATCTGCAGCTGATCCGCACGCGTTTCGACCGGAAAGCCCTTGTCCGGAAGCCGGAAGACCAGGAACCCTACTACCCCTTCTTCCACTGGCTGGCAGCATCATTCCCGACGCTTTACCTCCCGGCACGCCGACACGCCGACGGCATCACAACCATCGCCCTCGACCCGCAGGGACGGGTTCTGTGCCTGCACACCTGGTTCTCCCGCTTCTATTCGATGCCGTCCTGGATCGTCCGGCGCATCGAGCCGACACAGGGAACGCAGAAGACACGCATCGACGCCGTCATCCGGGAAGCCTATGCCCTGCGCGAAAAGGAAATTCCCCGTTTCAGCGCAGCCGATACACTTGCTTTCGCCGGCAACAAGGTCATCCGCTGGATTATCAAAGTACCCCAGCGGGTTGCCCGCTGGCCCTACAAACTGAAGCGCCGGCTCGCCCGGCGGAAAAACGCCCTGCAATGACCAAGGTCTCCGTCATCATCCCGGTTTACGGCGCCCGCGACACCATCGCGGCGTGCCTCGACACCGTACTGGAGCAGACGCTCGACGAGATCGAGGCCATCCTTGTGGACGACCACGGGCCGGACGACAGCATTGCCGCTGCCCAGGCACATCTGCAGGACTATTCCGGACCCAAGCGGTTCCGCTTCATTGAAACGCCCGCGAACGCCGGCCCCGGCGCCGCCCGAAACCTGGGGATCGAGGCGGCCTCGGGCGAATTTGTCGCTTTTCTCGACAGCGACGACACGCTCGAGCCGGATTTCTGCCAGGCCCTGTACGAAGCTGCCCGGCAGGCCGATGCCGACCTGGCTTTCGGCCACATCGTCTTTGACACGCCCGACGGCCGTTCCGTCGTCCGGCAAAACCCGCCGGTACGGGACGGGGCTTTCGAAGGGAAGGCAAAACGGGCCTACCTGAGGCGTTTCACCTCATATTTTACGACCTACATCTACCGTCGCAGCCTGCTGCTGGAAAACGGCATCCGTTTCCCCGGTACGCACAGCGCGGAAGACAGCTGCTTTCTGATCTGCAGCCTGCTGTCCGCCCGCCGGATCGCATCTGTCGACAAAGCATTATACCACTACCGGATCTCCCCTGTCTCCGTCAGCCGGAAAAAGGACCGGGGGCGCTGGAAAAACCGGCTCGCAAGTCTCCGGACGATGGCTGCCTTCGCCCGGGAGAAAGGCTTGTACGACCGTTACCGCGGGACAATCCGCCTGCTGCTTTTCAAGAAAGGCTGGCTGATGGCCGCCAGGGATTATCTGACAAACAATTTGTTCTGACAATAATATGGGTAAACTGATCAAAGTCGCTTTCGTGGATTTCGAACCGGGCTTCGTCGTCGAACACAGCCTGCTCTACCGGATCCTGCTGCAGAATTACCAGATCGAGCTGAGCAAGGAGCCCGATTACCTCTTTTATTCCCACTACGGGGAACGGCACCTGCGCTACGACTGCATCAAGATTTTCTGCACCCGCGGGAACATCGCGCCGGATTTCAATTTCTGCGATTATGCCATCGGATCCGATTACATCACCCTGGGCGACCGTTATTTCCGCTTCCCTTCCTACTATCTGGACCGGGAGAATTTCGCCCAGATGAACGACAAGACCTACTTCACATCCGACAACATCCGGAGCAAGGGCGGCTTCTGCGGTTTCTGGTACAAAATGGAAGAGGAGACTCCGGAGCGGGATCTCTTTTTCGAGCGTATGTCCGAGTACCGTCCCGTGGATGCCGGCGGTCCCCTGCACAACAATCGCGAAGGAGTTGTCAGCGAACGCCTGCCTTTCCTCGCCGACCATAAGTTCGCCATCGCCTTTGAAGAGTGCAGCCACCCCGGCTATACATCCGACGTGCTGATGCAGGCCTTCGCCGCCCAGACCGTGCCCATCTACTGGGGGAATCCGTTCATCGGCCGCGAGTTCAACACGCAGGCCTTCGTCAACTGCCACGACTTCCGTTCCTGGAGCGAAGTGATCGATGCCGTCAAGCGTATCGACAACAGCGACGAACTTTACCTGAAGATGATGCGGACGCCCGCCCTTTCCGGACCGGAACGCGACATCGACCGGATGGAAGAAAACCTGACCGCCTTCCTGACATCCATCATCGAGCGTCCGCTCGAACGGGCACGGCGCACCAGCCATTCCAAGGCGCGCCTCAACTTTGCCCGGCGTGCCCGTATCAAGGAAATCCTATACCGTATCAGTCCGATGGGCTGGTGGGATTCCGTCCAGGATTTTATTGCGAAGCATCGTCGATAGCGCGGCGCAATGCTTCGATGTAGCCGCGGCCGTACTGCCGGTCAGGCTCCATATAGTTGCCTTCTCCCCATTCATTCCACGACTTGAGGAATACGATCCGGTGTTCTTCGGCCTTGCCGTCGACCAGTTTGAACGCCCGCTCAGCCAGTTTTCCGAATTCTTCCGGCGTGCTGTCCACATAGATGGAATCTTCCCGTGTCCTGGGCGTGCGGTCCCAATTGGGAACCAGCGTGGGATAGACTTTATCCCAGCGTTCCAGGTCCAGCAGCATATACTTGTTGATCTCCGCCTGACGGAAACGGAAGGGGCGGCGTATGCCCAGATACTGGGCGAACAGGTCGTGGAAGGCATTCTGCCACAGGCCTCGGGCCCGTATCTGCGCATATTGGTGGTTGTCGGTCGCCACCGCATCGTAACCCTGTGCCAGGATCCGCTTCACCCGCTTCTCCGCCACGGCCTCCGGATCAGTCTGTCCGTCCATCCGGGTCTTGGCGTAGGAACTCGGATTGGCCGTCCGGACCACGGCCACGAAATGGAAGCCCGGCAGGCCGTAGTCGCTGGCCAGTTCGCGCCACTGCGCCATAAAAGCCGGCGCATCCTTGAACCGGAACGGGTCGAAAACGGCGAAAAGCGGTTTGCCGTCCACCCGGATATAGCGGGGATCGCGGAAAGCGGGCAGCAAGGTCCGGAAATGCATCTCATTGTCTTCCCGGCCTGGATAGCGCTGCTCCATCAGGATCTGTGAACCGGCCTTGCGCGAGCGGGCATTAGTCCAGGTAGATGAGGCCCAGGTATGGTTGGCCCAGCAAAGGCAGAACGGAAAGTCCGGTTTCCCGCTGGAGAGGACTTCATTGAAAGGCCGCTCAAGCAGCTGCTTCCCGTTTCCGAACCAATAGTGATAGTAGCAGAACCCCTCGATGCCGGCTTCCCGGGCCAGGGCCGCCTGCGCTTCGCGCGTTTCGGGAAGGCGCAGGTCGTAGAAACCCAGGTCGGCCGGAATGCGCGGCTGCACGTGGCCGCGGAAGAGCGGCCGCGCAGCCGCCACGTTGGTCCACTCCGTGAACCCCGGTCCCCACCAAGCATCATTTTCCGGAATCGGATGATATTGGGGAAGATAAAATGCGATGACCCTATGCTTGCCCATTTCGTTTTTCGATTTTTACGATTTGTGCAGGAACTCCGACCGCCATATAGCCGGCGGGAACGTCTTTCGTCACGACGGCACCGGCTCCGACAATGGCACCCCGGCCGATGCGGACACCCGGCAAGATGGAAGCCTTCTCCCCGATCCAGACATTGTCTTCAATGATGACGGGGCCCTTCGAGACAAGCGGACGCTTGTTCGGAGCCACTTCGAGCAACTCCGGATCGGCACCGCCGTGGGCATTGTCGGTAATCAGGACATACTTCCCCGTCAGGACGTTTTTCCCGAGTTCGACGCGGTCGATTGCCGTGATATGCGACCCGTCACCGATGGAACAGCCGTCACCGATAACGATCCCGGGGTCGAAACGCTGGTCCAGATAATGATCCCAGGCCGTGAGCTGGATCTGATTGCCGATCGTCACCCCCTGACCGATACGGATATATTTCTCTCCGACCAGCAGACGGGCCCGCCGGTCGATGATGCTTCCCTTCCCAAACTGACGGAAGCGGGGCGAGACGCAAAGCGTGTATAGACGGTTCCCTAACCCGCCGGCTTTTTTGCCCAAATAAGCGATAAGTCCCATATTCATTTTCCAAACAGTTTCTTCACCCGCTTGACTGCAGCCTTCCAGACAAGACCGGGGAGCGAAAGCCAGGCCGTGGCCACCAGTGCCCGGTAGCCGGCTTCCCCATAATACACGGACAGGCTCTTTTTCACGTCCCGGATAATGAACGTACAGTCCGAAGGCAGGATGACATGCTTCACATAGATCGTCCGCAGGAAAGCGAACAGTTCCTTTTTTACCTGCAGGAATGTGTCTTTCGAGATCCTTCCGTGATAGCGGAGATGGCTCAGGATGTCCGGAAACGTGACGGCGAACGCGTGGAACACGTCGTAACCGCCCTTGCCCGTCTCGTCCTGCATACGCTGGCAGACGCCGTTCCAGATCACATAGCGGCTTTCCGGCCGCAAGCCGAACAGGAAGAGCGTATGCGGGAACGTGGCATCCACCGCCTTGTTCCGCATATCCGACAGATCCTCTTTCCAGGCGCAGGTGCCGGCGCTCCAGGTCGTCCGAACGCCCAGCGTACGGACAAAGGCATCCACATTTTCACAAGCGATGAACTCTTCGCCCCGCAGTTCCCCGTTCGAGCAATAGATGACCGGCCGTTCCGTGCCGTACTTCCGGGCGATATCCAGCAGACTGTCCACGCTTCCGGGCAGCAGGATGCTACGATGGTTCAGCATCTTGCAAAAGATACCCGTACACTTTTCAAACGCATCGAGCTGATTGGTGAATCCGGACGAGCTGGTCTGCCAGTAATGCAGATTTTCTTTCCGGTACTCCCCCACGGCCCGGGCCAGGGCGTCACTGGCCGCGTTGTCGGTGATGACCACTTCGAACAGGCGCTCGTCCGCCCCCTGGGCGTAAATGCTGTCCAGCAGCGGAAGCACCCATTGGGCCGCCCCGTTGGTCGGGATACAGAGAGAAAGGAGCACGTTGTCCATCATCGTTGCAAGTATTCGTAAAACCTTCGGATCCCATCTTCCAGCCCGACAAGGTCCCGCTTGAAGAAACGGTCCAGCTTCTCCACGGACAGCACCACGGACGAGACATCTTCTTTCCGTCTATCCACATACCGGACAGCCAGCGGACGGCCGGTCGCAGCGCGGACTGTGTCCAGCACTTCATTCACCGTACGTCCCGTCCCCGAGCCGATATTGATCACTTCGTCGCAGACATCCGACAGCAGCAGACGGGAGACGCTGTCCGCCAGATCGTCGATATAGATGTAATCACGGACGGCCTGACCGTCGCCCCAGACCGAAAGGGGCTCTCCTGAAAGGACTTTTCCAAGCGCCACGGCAATCAGGCCCTGCCGGCCGTCCGGCCGCTGGCCGGGGCCGTAGGGATTCGAGGGCCGCAGGATCAGATACGACAGTCCGTCCGTACGGTGTTCGAACTGGATGAATTCCTCAACCATACGCTTGGCTATTCCATAATACGACTTCGGCGACAGGGCGGCATCTTCCCGGAACCGCTCACCCGGCCGGCCGTCGCCATACACAGTCCCGCCGGAAGAAAAGAATACGAAACGGATGCCCTCCGCAGCACAGAAGCGGATCAGTGAGAAAGTGGGTTCCAGCACCCTTTCCTGTTCCACGCGGAAATCCTCGTAGTTTCCGCCCGGCACCATCGTGGAAACCATATGCACGATACAATCCACCTGATTCTCGCGGACAATCCGGCGGATCAGCGATTCGTCGGCAAGGCTGCCCCGCTCCAGGATGACATTCCGCCCGGCGATGCGCGAGACATCCGCCTCTTCCGGCTCCAGCACGACAATCCGCCCGTCGAAGCGGCCGGACAGCCACCCGACAAGGTTCGAGCCCAGGAAACCGGCTCCGCCCAGCAACAACAGGTTATTCATTCCCTTGCGCATTTTCACCGGCCGTCAGTTTCAATTGCATCAGGAAGCGGAAAATGACCCGGTCGGCCGCACGGTTGTTATGCTCGTGCCGGTAGAAGTAGGCCAGGTCCTTTTTCGGATTCTCCTTGAAATAGACGTCCGTCATCTGTCGTTTCATTTCATACACGTCCCATGCCTTCGACCAGTAATGATTGATCTGGATCGTCTTGCGGCGATACTCCCGCTCAGATCCGAGCTGCGAGCCTCCCGGACGCGCAGCCTTGACGAAACGGCGGGACGGGTCGACGGGGCCGATCCGCCGCCGCAGGGATGTGCCGGCCACGGGGACGAGCACCGAGGTCAGATGGTGTGTCGTGGCATCGAAGCGCGCGATGTCATAGTCGGTGTTGAAAAAGCATTTCCCGACGTGATAGAGCCTGTCCCAGGAAACCGTATACTGTTCGATCACATACCGGGAATAATCGTGGCGGAGCCGGCCGGACGTACCGAACATCTGCCAATACACGACGATGACCGGGAAACGGTCCATCGTCCTGATCCAGCCGTGCAGGTCCGTATGATAACGGGGGACAATGAATTCATCGATGTCGAGGAAACAGGCCCACTGTGTCTGGTCGCGGCAGTTCTCGTAGAAATGCCGGTATGCCCCCATCTGGTCCTGGTTGTGCGGCCAGTCTGTCAGCGTCACCCAGCCCCGCTCCTGATAGGGCTGCAGGACGTCCCTGAACCCGTCCTCGGAATTGTTGTTATACAGGTAGAAATGGTCCACTCCGACCATATGGTGATATTCGATCCACTCGCGCAGGAACGGTGCCTCGTTCTTGAAAATCGCGCAAAGGGAAATGTCATAGCGTTTCCCGTAGGACGGACGGCGCCACAGGAAAAAGCGCGTGACGCAATTGTCGAAAGCCACGTGGATGCCGTCTTTGACCTGCCGGCGGGACAGATGTTTGAGGAATCTCATTTCTTGATCCGTTGAAGAAAAAATTCGACACATTCCTTGAACGTGACCGAAGCGGTAAGCCGCATGAAAACGATATAGATGACGGCCGTCACGACGATCTTGGCGACCATCCGCCACGCCATGCCGTCGATTCCCCGCGTAAGGAACCAGGCGGCCGCGATGGAAACCAGCGTGACACCCAGGAAGGGCAGCAGGTCGGCCAGCAGGGCCATGAACGAATATCTCACTTCCCTGCGGGCCAGAAGCCACCATACCAGCAGCCAGAGGACATTGATAACCGTCAGGCAGATCACCATCCAGGTGATGCCATACGGATAAGCCAGATAAATCGTAGCCAGCGTAGCGACCATAAGGGCGATGTTCGACCACATAAAGGCACTCGACTTTCCCCGGCTGATAATCAAGCCCGAACAGACATTGATTATCGGGATGAAAGCGCCGCCAACGCACAGGATCTGAAGCAGCGGAATGCTGTCGATCCACTTTTCGCCGCCGACAAGTTCCAGGAACTCCGGCGCGATAAAGGCGAGTCCCAGCATCGCGGGGAAAGCGATGAAGGCGGCGAAACGCATCATTTTCCGCAGTACGCGGAGCTGGCGCGTATCGTCGTCCACGACGGCCACCATCACAGGCTGCACCACGCTGTTGATCATTCCGGACAAGACCGAATTGCCCATCGAACTCCATTTGTTCGCCTGCGTATAATACCCCACCCGGCCAGCCGGATAGTATCGGCCGAGGACGACTGTGATAAAATTCGAGTTGATGACGGACACGACATTGGTCGCAAGCAGTTTCACACCGAAACGCAGCATCTCCCGGGCAGGACGGAAATCAAAACGGAACTTCGGATGCCAGCCCGAGAAAAGCCAGTACCCGAAATTCGTCAACGCGCTCAGGATCAGTGCCTGGATCACAAGCGTCCAGTACGCGAATCCTTTCCAGGCAAGCGTGACGCCGACCGCACCGGACACGACGACCGCGACGATGTTGACGATGGCCAGTTCCTTTATCTGCAGTTTCTTGGTCAGCAGGGCTTTCTGCGCGGTTCCGAAGCCGGAGAACACGAAGCCCAGGAAGGTCCAACGGGCCACGGCCACCAGTTCGGGCTGATGGAAATACCGGGCGATAAGCGGCGCGCAGAAGAACAGGACCGCATAGCACAGGAGCGCGATCAGCAGATTGCACCAGAAGACGGAATTGTAGTCTTCTTCCCGGATTTCCCGCCGGTTGACCAGTGCCACGAAGAAGCCGCTGTCCTGCAGCATCAGGGCAAGCATACTGAAGAGGGCAAGCATGCCTACCAGGCCATAATCGTCGGGCGACAAGGTCCGCATAAGGTAGATTCCGAAAGCGGCGTTGAGAACCTGTTGCACCAGGTTGCTCATACCGCCCCAGAACAGGCCTTTCGAAGTCTTGTCTTTCAGCGACGAGCTGCCCATCTTCCCAGGGAATCGGTCCTTACATTTCCTTGACCCAGAGTCCGTGCAGGTTGCAGTACTCGTAAACGGCTACGACAGGACTCTTGCAGACGCAGAATTCAGCGACAGCCGGCTTCTCGGGATCGAGCTGCACCAGCTGGCCTCCGTTTTCCGTCTCGACGTAAATGAAGCAGATGTGATGTTCGGGAATCATCGGATGCGGAACGCTGCCGATTTCGACCTTGATCGTGCAGTCGTCCACTTTCGTAACATGCGGCACGTGCTTCTCGTAAGCGCCGTCCGCATCTTTCGGACTGAGTTCTTTCATCGTTTCGCCACAGCATACAGGCGTCACGCCGCCGTCGACCACTTTGACGATTATGTTGCCGCAATGGGGGCATTTGTAGAATTTTACAGCCATAATACCGCTATTTTAAACATTTTCAATCTTCAAATTTAACGTTTTTTATTGAAAAAATTGCTTTTTTGTCGGATGCGGATTCCGGAATGCGCCTTACTTTGTATCGGGCGGGAATAATCCCGTCCACAACATAAAAAGGAGGTTATATGAAAAGATTCGTGCAGGCGGGGATAATCTCCGCCGTGCTGGCTGCGATGACAGCCCTTCCGGCATCCTGCACCTGGATGCCCGATTCCGAAGAGCAGGGCGACGCCCGGCTCGCTTTCCACTTCGTCCGGACCAAGGCCGACGCAATGCCGGACACCAACCGCTTCATCTTGAAGGTCCGTTCCGCCGTTTCAGGTGACATTCTCTACGAAGGACTCTACGGCGACCGTCCCGCTACGCTTCAGGTTCCTTCAGGCACCTATACGGTCAGTGCGGTGTCCTGCGACTTCCCGGCGCCGGCCTTTGAATCACCGCTCTACGGTGACGAGAAAGAAGTCGTGGCGCGCAGCGGCGAGACCCTGGCCGTCGGCTTCCTCTGCACCCTGCGCAACAGCGGCGTGCGCATCGAAGTCTCCGACCGTTTCCAGAGCCGCTATCCCGGGAAACTGCTGCTCAAGCAGACAGAGGGACAACTCGACTACGGCTATGCCGAGTCGCGCACGGCCTGGATGTTCCCCGGCGAAGTCAGTTTCTGTTACAACGACGGAAAAGCGGACAACATTCTCTTCCGGCGCACGCTCGGCGCCGGTGAGATCCGTACACTGTCGCTCGATGCCACGAGCGACGAATCCGGCTCCGCCTTCAGCATCGCGGTCGATACCACCGCCACACGCACCTGGGAGCAGGTGGTCGTCGGGGCGGAATCGACGGGCGACGGCCTGACAATGGCCACGGCCTACAGCGTCGCCGAACTGGCAGCGGCCGACTGTGCCGGCGACACGGTCTGGGTATGGGGCTATGTCGTGGGGGCGATCCTGGCGGAAAATACGGTCGACTTCAGCTGCGACACCACTTCCGTGATGAACAACCTGGCCATCGCAGCCTCGGCCGCCACCCGGGATCCGGCATCCTGCGCCGGCATCTACCTGAGCAAGGCCGCACACAAGAACGCGCTGAATCTCAAGGACCCGGCCAACCGCGCCACCGTCCTCCACCACAAGATCTACGTCCAGGGCAAAGCCTACAATTACAAGAAATTCCCGGCCCTGACCAACCTCTGTCAGTATCAGTTGGAATAAAAAGAGAGATAAATGTTACTTTTGTCATGAAAGCCGCCGGAATAGAATGATAACAGAAAGAACTATGAAGATAAAAGCCATCATCGAGAAAGGAAAAGACGGGCTTTACGCCGCCTATTCGGAAGACCATATCGGCAACAGTTTTTTTGGCGGTTTCGGAAATAGCGCCAGCGAAGCGAAAACAGACTTTATTGAAAGTGTTCAGGAGGCCATTGCGGAGAACATAGCCGAAGGTCTTGATACTCCGCTATTTAAAGACATTTCCGTCGAGTATCACTACGATCTGCCTTCATTTTTCAATTGCTTTGACTTTATCAATGTGAGGAAATTTGCACGATACGCCGGAGTAAACGAAAGCAAAATGCGCGCATACAAAAGTGGCGCTGCCTACCCTGGCGAAAAAGTGACGGCAAGAATCGTCAAGGCCATCAAAACCATCGGCACCGACCTGAGCTCCGCTTCAATCTAAGCCACAGAAAAGTACCCCTGCTCCAAGCGGGTCTTACGAAAAAAGCGCGAAGCGCGCCGAGCGAAGCTCGAGGGGTGCGGGGATGTGCCCCGCAAGAAAAAAGGAGGTGGCTTAAGCCACCTCCTGTCACAAAAAGAGCTTCTGCGATGCAGAAGCTCTTTTTGTGACCCGCTTGGGACTCGAACCCAAGACCCCAGCATAACGCATTTTACGCGTCTAATTGCCTTCAGAACAACTTTTATCTGTAGCTCGCCCTGAAATTATCATCATACGGCTACATATAACGTCACAAACTGTCTATTTCAAAACTCTCTCCCTACAAAGTTAGCAATCTTTCTGAACAATGCTATATGAAAAAGGCTCATGTTGTGATACCCTTGTTTAGTGTAAAAATAGGACATCGTTTCCACAACCTTTGTGGACAGCAATGATCTGTTATATCTTTTTTTTCCATTTTGCCTTGGATATTTCCTTAGCGACGACCTTTCCGAGGCTTTCGAATCCATCTCCCATAAGGTTAACAAAGGAGCCGTAAACCCCGCCCTTCCCATGCAGATTCTTAAATGTCGCCATCCCGTCCGGTGTGTAGAGTATCGCATCTGCGACAGTATGGCCTGACTGTGATACTTCTTTTACAATAAAATGGAGATGATACTTGCGGCCTTCAGTCTTGGCAGAAAAAAAGATGGTCTGATATGACTGAAAATGGGCTTTCATCTCACTATTGGCAGAGTTTACGCACCTCTCCACAGCATCATCCATATCCGTTGCGAGTTCCGGATCAACGTCAACCCGGTCTTCATATGACAGGCCCCCGAAAGATGCACTGTCTATTTCAAACGAGATACCGATAACGATGTTATCTTCTAGTTTAATGCCACCCCAGTCAATTTCAGGACGAAAATTCATCTGGCCGGACATACTGACTGCTATAAGCGCAAATAGCAGGCTGAACAAAGTTTTTTTCATGGTTGTGATAAGGGTGTGTATAAAAAAAGGATTACTCGATGAATCTTAGAATCGATAATTAACACCCATAACGGCGGTTACACTTGAAATACCGATACGAGGCATCCAATCTCCTTCCATATATCTCACGCCAAAGGCTCCAATATCAGAAAACACCTCCCAATGAGTAGAACAGCGGAATCTCAATGAAGGGACAACGGCGATATCCGCTACGGAAATGTAATCTGTGAAAGCTATTTCAATGGCAGGCTTTAAGTCGAGATAAATGACGTTATTATGCCATGTTGTATATCGAAAGTATGTTCCCACGGATCCGTTGACATGACTATATCGATCTTGTCCAATAGCGACAATGCCTCCCATTGCCATAACTGCGATCTTATCATTAAACTCATAGCCGCCGTGGATTGTGGACATGTATAATAATCCGTCGGAAAAGAACAGGGTCAATCCCCCTCCGACAAAACCTGTCTGAGCTTTGCCAACAAAAGAGAAGGATAGTGCAACGATCAACAATACAAGAACCTTTTTCATATTCAAATCTTTGATTATTCAAAGTTAGTAAACTAT
>JAEEGK010005885.1_pt1 | contig 29625 bp, 24 predicted proteins | sample 8958771 | NCBI WGS metagenome assembly JAEEGK01 (sample SAMN16246547, study PRJNA631951) | gut metagenome | biome: gut microbiome; feature: rumen; material: SC-attached | host: Bos | place: Iran: Karaj | collected 2018-10 | reverse complement strand
TGCATCATGTTCCGTCATATTGCCCGAAAATCTTGGCCAATACAGGAAGTATTCCCCGCGATTTTCAGACAATCTGACGAAAATTCTGACTGCGCAATCTGCGCACCAGAATTGTGCGGTGTTGCCTATAGAGTTTTGCCGGCCGTCGGATGACGGCCGGCAAAATCCGGTCATTCCGCTAATTGCAGATAGAGGAAGTTCACGATATCCCGTCTGGGGCACTCCGCGGTGGGCCGGATGTCGGAGAAGGCCAGATTCTTGAACAGCCCGATATCAAAGGCCCAGTTCATGGCGTCGGCATACCAGGTCTCCGGCTCGGCGGACTTGCCGGGCTCGCCGGCGGCGCGGTAGAGGAAGGTGATCACGTGGGCCAGGGAGCAGGTCTTTTCGGGGGAGAAGGTGTCCGCTCCGGTGCCGTTGGTGATGCCCTTTTCCACGGCCCAGAGGACCGCGTCGCGGTACCAGCTGTCTTCGGAGACATCCTTGAAGGGATTCTGCTTCGCCCTGGGGGCGGGCTCGCCGGCGGCGCGCCAGAGGAAGGTGACCACCTGGCCGCGGGTGCAGGTCACGGTGGGGGAGAACTCGGTGTCGGTCATGCCGTTGGTGACCTGGGGATCATGGTAGAAGGCCCAGAGCACGGCGTCGTAGTAATAGTCGCTTTCCTTGACGTCCCGGAAGGGATTGACCAGGACGGGCTTGACGGTGACGGGCTGCCTGACGGTCTTGGTGATCCCCATTTCCGTGTAGGAGATTTCCACGGACGCGGTATCCTTGGTCAGCTTGCCCGCGGGCTTCACTTCGAATTTCTTCACTTCGGCGGTGGTCTTGTCGTCATAGATGGCGACGATCACCATGCCGGTGGGGTCGAAGGTCTCGTCTTCCATGTAGACGGTCTTGTCGGGCTCGGTGGTGATGCGCAGCTCGCTGAGCTTCCGCTCGACCTCCTTCACCTTGACGTCCACGGCGACGGACTTGGCGACGTTCTTTTCCACGTAGGTGATGACCACGACCTCGTTGCCCTTGCTCAGAGCGGTCCTGGGGGAGATCGTATAGTCGGAGGATTTCAGTTCTTCGGTGCTCTCGTCCTCGTAAACGGCGGTGATGACCATGCCTTCGGGATCGAAGTATTCGCCCTCATAGTAGGTGGTCTTGACGGGGTCCCTGGTGAGGACCAGGTCCTTCAGGATCTTTTCGGCCTGGGTCACCCGGATGGACACCGTGTCGGTGAAGGTCTTGCGGCCCTCGGAATAGCTGATGGTGATCTCATCGTCGTCCAGGGTCAGCTTTCCGGCGGGGTCGAATTCCAGGTTCGTGACCTGGGCGGTGGACTTGTCGTCATAGACGGCGGTAACGACCATGCCCTTCGGGTCGAAGGTCTCGCCGGTCTTGTAAGCGGTCTTCTTGGGCTTCGTGGTGATGACGATGGCCGTCAGGGTCAGATGCTCGTCGATCACCGTGATGTTCAATTCGGTCTCCTTGGTGATCTTGCCTTCCGTATATTTGATGGTGATGACGGTGTCGTCCTTGTCCAGGGTCGCGGTGGGGCCGAATTCATAATCCGTCACCTTTTCGGTGTGCCCGTCGCTGTAGGTGGCGGTGACCACCATGCCCTTGGTGCTGAAGCGCTCGCCCACATAGTATTCCGTGTTCCGCGGCGGCGTGGTCACTTCAATGCCGGTGAGTTCCAGCTCGCCCACATCGAAACGGATGACCACCGTGCAGATATCGTCGTCGAAGGAGATGCTGTCCACGGTGCCCTTGTTGACGCTGATGTTCTTCTTGGTCAGGGACAGGGTATAGCCGGGGTCGGGGATCAGGTCCAGGCTCAGCAGATAGGCGTTGCCGGCCTCGAAGTTGCCCTTGTTGAAGGGCCTGACGCTGCCGCCCTCGGTCTCATACTCCCACTTGTTGAATTCCACGTCCACCCCGTCGGTGGTGCAGGTAAAGCCGCTGCGCTGCCGCGCCTCGCCCACCACGGGCTCCTCGATGCCCTTGATGGTGACCTTGTCGATGCCGGTGCCGGCGGTGAAGCGGAAGATCGCGTAGGCGCTGAAGCCGTATTCGTCGTCGACCCAGGTCTCGCCCTCTTCCTCGTTGATCAGGATGTCCGTATCCGGGTCAAAGTAGGCGTGGCGGGTGGTGCGGGAGGAATCCAGCTCCACCTTCAGGGTGTAGGTCTGCCCGGACTCGAATTCGTCGCTCCAGTTCATCTGGTTGCGGGCGTTGGTCTGCCTGCCAACATACCAGGTGACCGTCAGGTCGAAATGGTCCCTGGGGAAGCCGCCGAAGTCGGATTCGGTCCAGGGCCGCTCCCCGGCGGTGACGGAGCCGCCGGCATAGAGGTCCTCGTCCACGCTCAGCTCCACGGGATGCTTGCGGTCATAGCAGTAGTCGGCCCTGTAGTGGAGCCGGATGATCAGCGCGTCGGAGGTTCCCTCGCTGCTGAAGACCGTGGTCTCGATGTCCATGACGCGGAAGTCCATCTCCTCCGTCAATTCCACATCCACGTCCGCAGCGCCGTTCTTCGTCACCTGGAAGCTTTCGCCCTTATCGGCGATCAGGTGGAGCTCGGCGATATAATTGTGCCCCTCCTCGGCCAGGGCGCCGCTCTTGAGCTGCTTGCCGTTGCCCTCGCCGTCCTTGCCCATGTCGATCCAGGTCACTTCGTCGAAGTCCTTATCCTTCTGGTAGCTGATGCCGCGGGTGGGAAGCTTGTAGCTGAAGTCCAGCTCCTGGCCCGCAATGGGATGCTCCAGAGCGGAAATGCTCACCTCGTCGATCGCCGAAGCGGCGCCGGCGACGGCCGGCAGCAGCCCCAGCATCATCACGAGGCAGATCAGCAGACAGAAAATTCGCTTCATATCGTTTTCCTCCTGTGAAAGAATTTCGCTTTTCCAGCCATCCTGTCTGACGCCGGACCCGGCAAAATGTTCCCTCTGACCCCGTCGGCAGACACTATATGTAGTGTATCATGCTTTTTGAAAAATGTCACCTATAAATGTGAAAAAGAGGCAGTAAATCTGCCTCTTTTTCCTTATGCTTTCTTATTTGAAGTACTTCACAGCGGCCTCGAACATGCCCATGCCGTAGTTGCCCGGCACGTTGCGGTAGAGGTCCGGGCCCACGCGCTCGGAGTGGCCCATCTTGCCGAAGACCCGCCCGTCGGGGGAGGTGATGCCCTCCACCGCCCAGGCGCTGCCGTTGGGGTTGAAGGCGGTGTCCATGCTGGGATTCCCCTCCAGGTCCACATACTGGGTGGCGATCTGCCCGTTTGCCGCCAACTGCCGCAGCAGCTCCTCCGAAGCGAAGAAGCGGCCCTCCCCGTGGGAAATGGGCACGGTGTAGATATCGCCCACCCTCGTCAGGGCAAGCCAGGGGGATTTGTCGGAGGCCACGCGTGTCCGCACCAGGCTGGACTGATGGCGGCCGATGCGGTTGTAGGTCAGGGTGGGGCAGCTCTCGTCCGTGTCGATGATCCTTCCGTAGGGCACCAGCCCCAGCTTGATCAGGGCCTGGAAGCCGTTGCAGATGCCGCTCATAAGGCCGTCCCGCTTTTCCAGCAGCTCCGTCACCAGCTCCTTCACCTGAGGGTTGCGGAAGAAGGCGGTGATGAATTTGGCGCTGCCGTCGGGCTCGTCGCCGCCGGAGAAGCCGCCGGGGATCACCACCATCTGGGCGGTTTTCAGGGACTGGGCGAACTTTTCCGCGCTGGCGGCCACGGCCTCCGCCGTCAGATTGCGGACAACGATGATCTCCGCCTCCGCTCCCGCCTCCAGCAGGGCGCGCTGGGTGTCATATTCGCAGTTGGTGCCGGGGAAGACGGGGATCAGGGCCTTGGGCCTGGCGCAGCGCAGCTTCGGCGCGGGCCGCTGCCGGACAGTGAAGGTCTGCGCCTCCGCTTTGGCCGTTTCCGCCGTGCGCGTGGGGTAGACGTCCTCCAGCACTCCCTCGTTGAGCGCCAGCAGCTCGTCGATGCCCACGGGCTCCTCCCGGCTGAGGGCGATGACCGGTTCTTCGGTGGTGACGCCCAGGCGCACGACGCCGGGGATCTCCTCCACCGGGTCCTCCGTCAGCTCGGCGGCGATGAAGCCGTAGAGGGAGGGGGTGTAGAGCTCGCAGCCCAGGTCCCGCTCCGCCCGGAAGCCGATGCGGTTGCCGAAGGACATCTTCATGAGCCCTTCGCCCAGTCCCTTCTCCAGGGCCCAGGCGGCCTTCACCTTCCCGGCGCGGTGGAGCGCCAGGAAGCTGTCCCATGCCCTGCATTGGGCTTCGCCCCCCAGCCCCGCGGGGCCGAAGAGATACACCGGATGGCCGGCCTCCTTGAATTCGGGGGAGAGGATCTCCGAAGCGGCGACGGGGGCGATGGCGAAGCTGATGAGGGTGGGGGGCACGTCCAGGTCCAGGAAGGAGCCGGACATGGAATCCTTGCCCCCGATGGCGGCCGCGCCGAAATCCATCTGCGCGTCCAGAGCGCCCAGAAGAGCGGCGAAGGGCTTGCCCCAGCGCTCCGGGTCCGTGCGCAGCTTTTCAAAAAATTCCTGCAAGGTCAGATAGGCTTTTTTATAATCCGCGCCGGCGGCCACCAGCTTTGCCAGACTGGTGCACACCGCGCCGTAGGCCCCCTCGTAGGGGTCGGCGCTCATGGCGTCCGGGTCCAGCGCCCAGGACATCACGCTGCCGGTGTCCGTATGCTGTCCCGGCAGCACCGGCAGCAGGGCCGCCATGGCCTGGGCGGGGGTGCGCTGGGTCCTGCCGCCGAAGGGCATCAGCAGGGTGCCCGCGCCGATGGTGGAGTCGAAGCGCTCCGTCAGGCCCCGCCGGGAAGCGCAGCTCAGGCTGGAGGCCATCTCCCGCAGGGAGCTGAAAAGAGGTTCCCCCTGATAGGCCGTCTCCTTCACCCGGACCCCGGCGTGCTTTTTCGCCCCGTTGGTGTCCAGGAAATCCCGGCTCAGGTCCGCGATGACATTTCCCTTCCAGCGCATCACCATGCGCCGCTCCTCCGTCACCAGCGCAACCCGGTAGGCTTCCAGGTTTTCCGCTTCGGCGGCGGCGATGAAGGCTTTCTCGTCCTCCGGGGCCACTACCACGGCCATGCGCTCCTGGCTCTCGGAAATCGCCAGCTCCGTGCCGTCCAGGCCCTCGTATTTCTTGCGCACCGCGTCCAGCTCGATGCGCAGCCCGTCGGCCAGCTCGCCCACGGCGACGCTGACGCCACCCGCGCCGAAATCGTTGCAGCGCTTGATGAGCTTCGTCACGTCCCCCCGGCGGAAAAGCCGCTGGATCTTCCGTTCCTCGGGGGCGTTGCCCTTCTGCACCTCGCTGGCCATGGTGCTGAGGCTCTTCATATCGTGGCTCTTGCTGCTGCCTGTGGCGCCGCCGATGCCGTCCCGGCCCGTGCGCCCCCCCAGCAGGATGATCACGTCGCCGGGGGCGGGGCGCTGCCGCCGGACGTTTTCCGCGGGAACGGCGGCCACCACGGCCCCGCATTCCAGGCGTTTGGCGATATAGCCGGGGTGGTAGACCTCCGCCACGTGGCCCGTGGCCAGACCGATCTGGTTGCCGTAGGAGGAGTAGCCCGCCGCGGCGGTCTGGGCCAGCTTGCGCTGGGGCAGCTTGCCGGGGGTGGTGTCCTTCAGGGGCACCCGGGGGTCCCCGCCGCCGGTGACCCGCATGGCCTGGTGCACCCAGGCGCGGCCGGAGAGGGGGTCCCGGATGCAGCCGCCGATACAGGTGGCCGCGCCGCCGAAGGGCTCGATCTCCGTGGGGTGGTTGTGGGTCTCGTTTTTGAACATCAGCAGCCAGTCTTCCGTTTTCCCGTCCACCCGGGCGGGGACGTGGATGGAGCAGGCGTTGATCTCCTCGCTCTCGTCAAGCTCCGGCAGGAGTCCCCGCTTTTTCAGGGCCTTCGTGCCGAGGGTGGCGATGTCCATGAGGGTCCTGGGGCGGGCGGCGGCCTTTTCCGGGCCGTAGACCTCCTCCCGCAGGGCGAGATAGCGGTCGTAGGCCTCCTTCACCGCCGGGTTCTCCACCTCGATCTCGTCCAGGATGGTGGAGAAGGTGGTGTGGCGGCAGTGGTCGGACCAGTAGGTGTCCACCACCCGCACCTCCGTGATGGTGGGGTCGCGCTTTTCCGTGTCCCGGAAATAGGCCTGCAGGAATTTCAGGTCCTCCAGGTCCATGGCCAGGCCCAGCTTCCCCAGCAGCTCCCGGAGGGCGTCTTCCGCAAGACCCGTGAAGCCTTCCACGGTCTCCACGGTCTCCGGCTGGGCATATTCCATCCGCAGGGTCTCCGGTTTTTCCAGGGATGCCTCCCGGCTCTCCACGGGGTTGATGACATAGGCCTTGACCTTTTCCACTTCCTCCGCAGTCACGCTGCCATAGAGAGCGTAGACCTTCGCGGTGCGGACGGCGGGCCTTTCCTTCTGGCTCAGGAGCTGGATGCACTGGGCGGCGGAATCGGCCCGCTGGTCGAACTGGCCCGGCAGGGGCTCCACGGCGAAGACCGCCGCCGCTCCGGGAAAGTCCGCCGTGTCGCTCACCGTGTCCAGCTGGGGCTCGGAAAAAACGGCGGTGCGGGCATAGCGGAACAGTTCTTCGTCCAGCCCCTCGGCGTCATAGCGGTTGAGGATGCGCACGTCCTCCAGCCCGGCAATGCCCAGGAAATTCACGCAGTCCGAGCGGAGGGCGCCGACCTCCGGACTGAGGCCCGGCTTCTTTTCGGAAAACACCCGATAGACCATCTCAGCCCTCCGGGGCCCTGAGGGCCCGCGCGCCGATATCATGGCGCCAGTAAGCGTTTTGGAAGGAGACCCGCTCGACCAGCCCGTAGGCTTTCTTTACCGCCTCCGGCAGGGTGTCCGCCACGGCGGTGCAGCCCAGCACCCGGCCCCCGTTTGTCACCAGCTGCCCGTCCCTGATCGCCGCCCCGGCCACATAGACCTGGCTGCGGATATCCTCCGGGATCGTCAGGGGGAAGCCCTTTTCATAGGAGGCGGGGTAGCCCCGGGAAGCCATGATGACGCAGCAGGCGCAGCCGGGATGGTTCTTCACCTCGGTCTCCGCCAGGGTGCCGTTGGTGGTGGCCTGCATGACCGTCAGCAGGTCGCTCTCCAGCAGGGGGAGCACCACCTGGGTTTCCGGGTCGCCGAAGCGGCAGTTGTATTCGATGACCTTGGGGCCATCCTTGGTGAGCATGAGGCCGAAATAGAGGCAGCCCTTGAAGGTCCTGCCCTCGGCGTTCATGGCTTTGATCGTGGGCAGGAAGATGGTCTCCATGCACGTCGCGGCGATATCCTCCGTGTAATAGGGGTTGGGGGCCACGGTGCCCATGCCGCCGGTGTTGAGCCCGGTGTCGCCGTCCCCGGCGCGCTTGTGGTCCATGGAGGAGACCATGGGCTTCAGGGTCACGCCGTCGGTGAAGGCCAGGACGGAGACCTCCGGCCCCTCCAGGAATTCTTCGATGACGATCCTGTCCCCGCTGGCGCCGAATTTCTTGTCCTTCATCATGCTGACCACGGCGTCGCAGGCCTCCTGCCGCGTCTGGGCGATGACCACGCCCTTGCCCAGGGCCAGGCCGTCGGCCTTGACCACGGTGGGGATGGGGGCGGTCTCCAGATAGCGGAGGGCGGCTTCCATATCGTCGAAGGTCTCATAGCGGGCGGTGGGGATGCCGTATTTCTTCATGAGATTCTTGGAGAAGACCTTGCTGCCCTCGATGATGGCGGCGTTGGCCCGGGGGCCGAAGCAGGGGATGCCCGCCGCCTCCAGCGCGTCCACGCAGCCCAGCACCAGGGGATCGTCCGGCGCTACCACGGCGTAGTCGATCTTCTTCTCTTTGGCAAAATCCACGATGGCGGGGATATCCTTGGCCCCGATGGGCACGCACACCGCGTCCCCCGCCATGCCGCCGTTGCCCGGAAGGGCGTAGATGGTCCCGACGGCGGGGTTTTCCTTCAGCTTGATGATGATGGCATGCTCCCGGCCGCCGGAGCCCACAACCATGATGTTCATATTTTCACCTCTCAAAGCTCGTTCAGAGGCGTGACGACCGGCTTCCCCTCGGCGTCCACGCGCACGGTCAGGCCGCCCGCGTAGCCGTCGAAAGCAAACACATAGTTCACGCCGGTTTCCTTATCGACCCAGATCTGTATGCCGTTGAGCTTCCCCTGGGAATAGACTTTCACGAATCTGTCGCTGATCTTCACGCTCGTATCCCTAACCTTATATATCAGTGGTGGAACAGCCGGAGACCCGTGAAGGCCATGACCATCCCGTATTTGTCCGCCTTGTCGATCACGTCGTCGTCCCGGACGCTGCCCCCCGGCTCGGCAATATACGCCACGCCGGATTTCCGCGCCCGCTCCACGTTGTCTCCGAAGGGGAAGAAAGCGTCGGACCCGCAGGTGACGCCGCTCTGGGTGGCGATCCAGGCCTTCTTTTCCTCCCGCGTCAGCACCTCGGGCTTCACCTTGAAGGTCTGCTGCCAGGCCCCCTCCGCCAGCACGTCCTCATATTCGTCGGAGATATATACGTCGATGGCGTTGTCCCGGTCGGGGCGGCGGATGCCGTCGATGAACGGAAGTCCCAGCACCTTGGGATGCCGCCTGAGATACCAGTTGTCCGCCTTCTGCCCCGCCAGGCGCGTGCAGTGGATGCGGCTCTGCTGCCCGGCTCCCACGCCGATGGCCTGCCCGTCCTTCACATAGCAGACGGAGTTGGACTGGGTGTATTTCAGGGTGATGAGGGCCACGATCAGGTCCGTCACGGCCTCCGGGGGCAGGTCCTTGTTCTTCGTCACGATGTTTTGGAAAAGCTCCGGCCCGATTTTGGAATTGTTGTGGCCCTGCTCGAAGCTGACGCCGTAGACGTCCTTCGTTTCCTGGGGAGCGGGCTCATAGGCGGGGTCGATCGCAACGATGTTGTAGCCGCCCTTCTTCTTGGGCTTCAGGATCGCCAGGGCTTCCTCGGTGTAGCCGGGGGCGATGACCCCGTCGGACACCTCGTTTTTCAGATAGCGGGCCGTCGCGGCGTCGCACACGTCACTGAGGGCCGCCCAGTCCCCGTAGGAGCTGAGCCGGTCCGCGCCCCTGGCCCGGATATAGGCGCAGGCGATGGGGCTGAGCTCCGCTTTCGGGTCCACGAAATAGACCTGCCTGTCCACGTCGCTGAGGGGCTTGCCCACGGCGGCCCCTGCAGGGGAGACGTGCTTGAAGGAGGCGGCGGCGGGAAGGCCGGTGGCTGCTTTGAGCTCCTTCACCAGCTGCCAGGAATTCAGGGCGTCCAGAAAGTTGATGTAGCCGGGCCGCCCGTTCAGCACCTTCACCGGCAGCTCGCTTCCATCCCGCATGAAGATCTTCGCGGGCTTCTGGCTGGGATTGCAGCCGTATTTCAGTTCCAGTTCATTCATAATCTATCTACCTTTCTACCTGCCCCTGGGGGAAGACGGCGCGGCGAAGCCGCGGCGGATGCGGGTTTCTCAGTCCCCCAGATTCTTGTTGAAGATGCGGACTTCGCCGCCAACATTGGTATAGAGGGAAACCTTGTTGTCCCCGTTCAGGGCGTTCCAGACCGCCTCCGGCTCCGGCATGGTCACCGCCAGAGGCTCGCCGGCGAAGGAGGGCAGGGGAGACCCGTCCCCCTGATAGGTGCTGATAAACCAGCCCTGGTCCTCGCTGCAGCCCTCGTAGCAGAAGAATTCCCGCAGGCAGCGGCCGTCCCGCCGCTTGAGGATCGAGAGCTCAAAGGTCCCGTCGTCATAGAGGATGGCGGAAATGCGGGGGGTGTAGTTGGGTTCATCCGGCTCATACTCCCTGGTCATGAGGGCCTTGCGGAAGTCTCCCATGTCCCGGATGGTATCCGTCTGGTCCCCGTTGGTGACGATGAGGGCCCCCGGCACCTTCCGCACGGGGTGATAGATGATGAGGCTGGGGTCCCGCAGCTTGGCGGGATCGTGGGCCTCCGTGCGGATGCCGTCCTCCGTGAGGGAGAAGATGCGGTTGCGGCTGTTGACGCTGCGGCCCATGATGAAATAATAGACCCGGTTCCGGCCCACCACGATGCCCCGGCCGGGATAGGGATTGGTTTTCAGAAGCTCCAGAAGGTCCTTCATGCCTTGTTCCCCGCTTTCTCATTTTGTATGCGCGCGGACACGAGCTCCGCCGCTCTGGGCAGGAGCACCCATTCCGCCTGTTCCATGACCCGACGCTGCAGGGTCTCCGCCGTGTCCTCCGGCAGGATGTCCACCGCCTTCTGGAGGATGATCTGCCCGCCGTCGGGGACTTCGTTTACATAATGCACCGTCGCCCCCGTCACCTTCACGCCGTACCGGAGCGCCTCCTCGTGGACCTTAAGGCCGTAGTAGCCCTTGCCGCAGAAGGAGGGGATGAGGGAGGGGTGGATGTTGATGATGCGCTTGTCCCAGCGGGCGGAAAAATCCCCGCTGAGGATGCTGAGGAAGCCGGCCAGGACGATCAGCTCGATCTTCCTTGCCTCCAGCGCCTTTTGCAGGGCCTCCTCAAAGCCCGCCTGGCCGCCGCAGGCTTTTTTCGTCAGGGTCAGGGCCTCCACGCCCGCCGTTTCCGCCCTGGTCAGGGCGTAGGCCCCCTTCACGTTGGAGACCACCAGGCGGATAGAGCCGCTGGGCAGCTCACCCCGGCCCTCCGCGTCCAGCAGGGCCTGGAGGTTCGTGCCGCCTCCGGAGACCAGCACCGCGATCCTTGTCTTTTCCACGGTTGAAGTCCTCCTCTCAGCAGATGGCGACCTTGTCTTCGCTCTTCACGATCCCGCCGATGACGTAGGCCTCCGTGCCCGCAGCCCGCAGGGCGGCCAGGGCCTTGTCCGCCGTCTCTTTGGAGACCACGAGGCTCATGCCCACGCCCATGTTGTAGGTGTTGAACATGTCCCGCTCCGGAATGGAGCCCGTCTCCTGCAGGAGGCGGAAGATTTCCGGGGTGCGGATGGAAGCCTTTTCGATCTTCGCCCCCAGCCCGTCGGGCAGGGAGCGGGGGATATTCTCATAGAAGCCGCCGCCGGTGATGTGGCTGATGCCCCGGATGTCCGCGGCGGCGATGGCCGCCAGCACGGGCTTCACATAGATCTCCGTGGGGGTCAGCAGCGCTTCCCCCAGGCTGACGCCCAGGGCCGGCACGGTCTTCCCCAGGTCGGCATGCTCCACGTCGAAGACCTTGCGCACCAGGCTGTAGCCGTTGGAGTGCAGGCCGCTGCTGGGCAGGGCCAGGATCACGTCGCCGGGGACCATACGGGAGGCGTCCAGCACCTTTTTCCTATCCACGACGCCCACGGAGAAGCCTGCCAGATCGTAGTCCTCCGGGGCCATGGTGCCGGGGTGCTCCGCCGTTTCCCCGCCGATGAGGGCGCAGCCGGCCCGGACGCAGCCCTCCGCCACGCCGGAAACCAGGGCCGCCACCTTCTCCGGGATGTTTTTCCCGATGGCGATATAGTCCAGGAAAAACAGGGGTCTTGCCCCGCAGCAGATGATGTCGTTGACGCACATGGCCACGCAGTCGATGCCCACGGTGTCGTGCCTGTCCATGAGCTGGGCGATGCGCTGCTTGGTGCCCACCCCGTCGGTGCCGGAGACCAGCACCGGCTCCTCCATACCCGTGAGGTCGGGCTGGAACAGGCCGCCGAAGCCCCCCAGATCGGAGACCACGCCGGGGATGAAGGTGCGCTCCACGTGCTTTTTCATGAGCTTGACGCCCTTGTAGCCCGCCTCGATGTCCACGCCTGCGGCGGCATAGGAGGCGCTGTGAGATTTTTCCATCTCTGTTTACTCCTTTCCCGTCCAGCAGTAGGTGCAGACCTGGCTGGGGTCGATGCCGATGGCCTCCAGCAGCCCGTCCAGGGACTGATAGCCCAGAGAGTCGAAGCCCATCTTCTCGCAGATGGTCTTCAGCAGACATTTGCCCCGCTGGGTGCTGGCGTCGGCATATTCCTCGATGTGCTTGTCCCCCTCGTCTCCCTCCAGCTCCCGGATGGTCCGGCGGGCCAGGAGCTCGTCGTCGGAATACTCCCGGGAGAAGTTGAGGAATTTGCAGGTGTGCATGAGGGGCGGGCAGGCGGCGCGCATATGCACCTCCGCCGCACCGGATTCATAGAGGAAATCCACGGTCTCCCGCAGCTGGGTGCCCCGGACGATGGAGTCGTCCACGATGAGCAGCTTTTTCCCCTGGATCAGCTCCGGCACCGGGATCTGCTTCATCTTCGCCACCTGGCTGCGCACGTCCTGGCTGCTGGGCATGAAGGAGCGCGGCCAGGTGGGGGTGTATTTCACGAAGGGGCGGGCGAAGGGCTTTCCGCTGCGGTTGGCGTAGCCGATGGCGTGGGGCACGCCGGAATCCGGCATTCCCGCCACATAGTCCACCTTGGGCAGGTCCCCCCGGATGATCTCGTCCCGGGCCATGATCTCCCCGTTGCGGTAGCGCATGACCTCCACGTTGACTCCCTCGTAGTTGGAGTTGGGATAGCCGTAGTAGGTCCAGAGGAAGGCGCAGATCTTCATATCCTTCCCGGCGGGGGAGATGGTCTCGACGCTCTGGCTCGTGATGCGAACGATCTCGCCGGGACCCAGCTCATAGGCGTTCGTGTAGCCCAGCTTCTGATAGGCGAAGGACTCGAAGGAGACGCAGCGGCCGTCCTCGTCTTTGCCCACCAGCACGGGGATCCGCCCGCAGAGGTCCCTGGCGGCGATGATCTCGTCCGGCCCGGTCATGAGCAGGATGCTCATGCTTCCGTCGATCAGCTCCTGGGCGTTGCGGATGCCGTCGATCAGGTTTTCCTTCTGGTTGATGAGGGCGGCCACCATTTCCGAGGTGTTGACCTTGCCGGAGCTCATGGCCATGAACTGATGGCCGTGGTCGGAGAAATACTTGGCGATCAGCTCCTCGGCATTGTTGATGATGCCCACGGTGGTGATGGCGTAGAGCCCCAGGTGGGAGCGGACCATGAGGGGCTGGGGGTCCGTGTCGCTGATGCAGCCGACGCCGCAGCAGCCGCTGAAGGAATGAAGGTCGTCTTCAAATTTGGTGCGGAAGGGGGTGTTGGCGATGGAATGGATCTGCCGCTTGCAGCCCGTTTCCCGGTTCCAGATCGCCATGCCGGCGTTCCGGGTGCCCAGGTGGCTGTGGTAGTCCGTCCCGAAGAACACATCCAGCACCACGTCGCGGTTCGAGACCGCCCCGAAGAAGCCCCCCATCAGGCGAAGAAGAGCTCGGACAGGGTCATGGGATCGATATACTTGCCGTCCTTGTAGACCCGCATGTTGCCGGAGGCGATCTCGTCGATGAGCATCACCTTGCCCTCGGCGTCGTAGCCGTATTCGAACTTGATGTCGTAGAGGACGAGACCCTTTTCCTTCAGGTCGTCCGCCACGATCTGCGTGATCTTCTTGGTCATTTCCTTGATGTCCTCATACTGCTCCGCGGTCATGACGCCCAGGACGATGAGGCCGTCCTTGGTGACCAGGGGGTCGCCCTTGGCGTCGTCCTTGAAGGTGGTCTCCACATAGGCGGGCAGGTCCGCCCCTTCCTCGATATAGTCGCTGTAGCGGCGATAGAAGGAACCCACGGCCTTGTGGCGGCAGATGACCTCCAGTCCCTTGCCGAAGACCTTGGCGGGCAGGACCTCCATGGTGGTCTCCTTCAGGTCGGCGCTGACATAGTGGGTGCGGATGCCGGCGGCGTTGATCTTCTCGAAGAAATAGATGCTCATGCGCAGGTTCACGTCCCCCACGCCCTCGATGGTGAGGCCGACTTCGTTCATGCCGGGGTCGAAAACGCCGTCCTTGCCGGTGCAGTCGTCCTTGAATTTCAGCAGGTAATTGCCGTTGTCCAGGGCGTAAACATTCTTGGTCTTTCCGGTGTAAATGAGCTTCATGGTGATTTCCTCCCTTATATCTCGCTTGTGATGCTTTTGTCTTTTTTCAGGATATCCGCGGCGTTTTCAGAGCGCTGGGCGGCCAGCTTTTCCGCCAGGGCTTCGTCGCCGACGGCCAGGATCTGCACGGCCAGGAAGGCCGCGTTCTTCGCCCCGTCCACGGCCACCGTGGCCACGGGGATGCCGGAGGGCATCTGCACGGTGCTCAGCAGGGCGTCCAGCCCGTTCATGGCGGAATTGATGGGGATGCCGATGACGGGGAGCGTGGTGGCGGCGGCCAGGGCTCCTGCCAGGTGGGCCGCCATGCCCGCCGCGGCGATGATGACGCCGAAGCCGTTTTCCCTGGCGCCGAGGGCAAAAGCCCGGGCCTCCTCCGGGGTGCGGTGGGCGGAATAGACGTGGGCTTCAAAGGGAACGCCGAACTGCCGGAGCACGTCGGCGGCCTTCTTCACCACCGGCAGGTCGCTGGTGCTGCCCATGATGATCGCAACTTTCTTCACCTGATGTTCCATCCTCCTTTGTCGAAAAGCAAACCGGGCGCGCTTGTCCGATGAGAGAAGCGCGCCCAGGCGTCCGGTTTATTTGATGACGGCGCTGGTATCCTTCTGGATGACGTCGTGGGCGCCGCCCTCCACGATGCTGGTGGCGCTGACCAGGGTCAGCACCGCCTTTTCCTGCAGCTCGGGGATGGAGAGGGCCCCGCAGTTGCACATGGTGGAGCGGACCTTGCTGAGGGTCATGGCGACGTTATCCTTGAGGGTGCCGGCGTAGGGCACATAGGAGTCCACGCCCTCCTCGAAGGAAAGCTTCTTGTCGCCCCCCAGGTCGTAGCGCTGCCAGTTGCGGGCCCTGGCGCTGCCCTCGCCCCAGTATTCCTTGTAGTATGTGCCGTTGATGTTCACCTTGGTGGTGGGGCTCTCGTCGAAGCGGGCGAAATAGCGCCCCAGCATGACGAAGTCGGCCCCCATCGCCAGGGCCAGGGTGATATGGTGGTCGTAGACGATGCCGCCGTCGGAGCAGACGGGGACGTAGACGCCCGTCTCCTCGAAATACTTATCCCGCTCGGCGCAGACCTCGATCAGGGCGGTGGCCTGGCCGCGGCCGATGCCCTTGGTCTCCCGGGTGATGCAGATGGAGCCGCCGCCGATGCCTACCTTCACAAAGTCGGCCCCGCAGTCGGCCAGGAAGCGGAAGCCCTTGCCGTCCACCACGTTGCCCGCGCCCACCTTGACGCTGTCGCCGTATTTCTCCCGGATCCAGGCCAGGGTGAATTTCTGCCAGTCGGAGAAGCCCTCGGAGGAATCGATGCACAGCACGTCGGCCCCGGCCTCCAGCAGGGCGGGCACCCGCGTCTCATAGTCCCGGGTGTTGATGCCCGCGCCCACCACATAGCGCTTGTGGGCGTCCAGCAGCTCGTTGGGGTTCTGCTTGTGGTTCTCATAGTCCTTGCGGAAGACGAAGCAGCACAGTCTGCCCGCCTCGTCGATGAGGGGCAGGGAATTGAGCTTGTGCTCCCAGATGATGTCGTTGGCCTCCCGGAGGGAGGTGCCCTCCTTGGCCCAGACCAGCTTTTCAAAGGGGGTCATGAAGCTGCGCACGGGGGTGTCCGGCCCCATGCGGCTGACGCGGTAATCCCGGCTGGTGACGATGCCCACCAGCCTGCCCTCGGCGGTGCCGTCCTCCGTGACGGCCACGGTAGAGTGGCCGGTGCGCTCCTTCAGGGCCAGCACGTCCGCCAGGGTGGCGTCGGGGCTCAGGTTGGAGTCGCTGGTGACGAAGCCGGCCTTGTAGTCCTTGGCCCGGCGCACCATGGCCGCCTCGTCCTCCACGCTCTGGGAGCCGTAGATGAAGGAGACGCCGCCCTCCGTCGCCAGGGCCACGGCCAGCTTGTCCCCGGAGACGGACTGCATGATGGCGGATACCATGGGGATGTTCATGATGATGGGGCATTCCTCCCCCCGGCGGTATTTCACCAGGGGCGTCCGCAGGGACACGTTGGCGGGCACGCACTGACTGGAGGAGTAGCCGGGGATCAGCAGGTATTCGTTAAAAGTGTGGGAAGGTTCGTTGATGATGGTCGCCATGTTCCGTCTCCTTTTCTATGGGTGTCCGGTCCGCCCGGACCGGCAGGGAAGCAAAAATGAAAACCGGCTTAGGGAGGCGCAGGGGCACCTCTTATAAGCCGGGCAGGGACGCAGGGGCAGGGGAGGAGGAAGCGCCGGGCGCGGCGCAGCAGAGCGGGCGGCAGGCGCAGGGGCGGCAGGGCAGCGCAGTGAAGCGAACCAAGCCGAACACCCCTTCCTCTGTGGATATTCTCTCCGCCGGAGGCCCGCAGAACCCCCGGAGAAATATATATTAGTTTATCGTTTCCGACAGCTTTTGTCAACGGAGAATTCCGCCGATTTCCCCATTTGGCCGCCCCGGCTTCTTGGCGGTTATGCCGAAAGGCTTATCCTTGCAACGCGCTTCCCTCTGTGTTAGAATCGGATGCCGGGTCCGGCAAGAGGAGGCGGCTGCATGGATAAGGCATACCGGAAATATCTGGACGGTCTGAGCCGGGAGGAGCTCCGGGCGCGGCTGGCGGAGCTGGCTTCGGAAATGGAGGAGCTCAGGCGCATCGAGCCGGAGAGTGAGGACGAGGACCACGAGGAGTGGGAGGACGCTTTGGACGACCTGCGGGACGAGCAGGACGAGCTGCTTGCCCGCCTGAAATAAAGGAAACTGTCATGGCGCTGATTTCGGATTATCTCACGGAGAAGGGGGATATCCCTTTTTCCGAACTGCCCTTCAACGAAGTGGACAACTATGTGATCACCAAGATCGTGAATCCCGATTACAGCCGCGTCCTTCCCCCGGAGGGGGAGGCCGTGCGCCTGCGGGAAGCGCTGGAAGCTTATTTTTCCCTCTACGGCGGGGAGGGCAGTTTCCAGGGCGTTCTGGCTTCCCCCGGCATCAACGCCTGCCTGCGGCGTCTGCCGGAGCTGCGGCGCTACTGCCATTTGATGCTGTCCGGCTATGTCCGGCGCATCCTTCCGTCGCGGACGGAGCAGTTCTCCGCCCTGACGGTCACCCTGCCGGGGAGCTGGAGCTACGTCAGCTTTCGGGGCACCGACGATACCCTCCTGGGCTGGAAGGAAAACTTCCTCATGAGCGTGGGGAAGGTGGAGGCCCAGGCGGACGCGGCGGCGTATCTCACGGCGGCGGCAGACCGCGTCCCGGAGCCCCTGATCGTGGGGGGCCACTCCAAGGGCGGCAACCTGGCGGTCTACGCCGCGGCCATGGCGTCCCCGGAGGTGCAGGACCGCATCACCCGCGTCTACAACAACGACGGCCCCGGTTTCCTGCCGGAGTTTTATGAGGAGCCGGGCTACCTGCGCATCCGCCCGAAAATCCACACCCTGCTGCCCCAGAACACCCTGGTGGGCACCCTGCTGACGCGGGAGAAGTGGGCCAGCGTCGTCAAAAGCACCCGCTGGGGCCCCGCCGCCCACGACGGCTTCACCTGGGAGGTGCGGGACACGGCTTTCGTCCGCTGCCCCAACCTGAGCCCCTCCAGCCGCGCCTTTGAGGAGACCATGGACCGGGTGCTGGCGAATATGGACCCGGCGCAGCGGCGGGAATTCACCGAGGAGCTATTCGACGCCCTGGCCGCGACCGGGGCGGACACGGTCACGGAGGTGTCGGAACAGAATCTGTATCAGGCCCTGGAGACCGCCGGTTCCTTCCGCAAGGGCACCGGCACCAAGCGCTTCGTGCTGGAGGTCATCCGGGAAATGCTCCGTGCCTACACCATCCAGCGGCTGGGGCTGGAATAAGATTTGAAATGAGAAGAATACCATCGGGCGCGCTGCGGGTTTTTCGCAGCGCGCCCGAAGTGCTTTCGGCTTATTCTCTCGTCCGCAGGGGCGGGGTGTCAAGGCGGTGCTCGCCCAGGGCGGTCATGCCCGCCCTGGCCGTCACGGGGCCGAACAGGGCCCGGGCCAGCAGGAGCAGGGCCAGCAGCGGGAAATTCCAGCGGAAGCGGAGGATGTCCAGCTCCTCCCCGTCCACCATAGCCTTTTCCGGGAAAAAGATTTTCAGCTTCATCAGGTGGGCGACGACCTTTTCCGGCTCCGCCGTGTCCAATGCTTCCCCCGCCTCCGCCCGGTCGAAGGGCAGGTTTTCCCGGCTCATGCCCCGGAGGATGGCCCGGCGGGTGTCCCTGTCCGCCAGGGCTTCCCAGAGGTAAGCGAGCTCATCCGGGTCTTCAAAGAGGGTCAGCCAGCCCTTGCCTTCGCCGATAAAGAGGCCAAGGGGCAGGTCCGGATTCACCCGCCAGACCGCCAGGCCTTCGTCGCCCAGCAGGGTATAGTCCCATTCCTTGGGATAACGGGGGTCCCCGTCGCCGTAGGGATCCGGGACGTAGTTCCCATCTTCGTCATAGCGGTCCATGAGCAGGTTGAACAGGATGCCCATGACCTCCTGCACCCCCGCCATCCGGGCTTTCTCGTCCGCGGGCCGCAGCCAGCGGACCAGAGCCCCTTCCGCGTCCGCCCGGCTGCCGCCGCGCCGGTCAAAGAGCCTGTCCAGGGAGAGGCCCAGGGCGTCCGCCAGATCGGGCAGCAGAGCCGCGTCGGGCATGCTCTCCCCCCGCTCCCATTTGGAGATCGTCTGCGGCGCGAGCCCCAGGGTCTCCGCCAGAGCCTCCTGGGTCAGCCCCAGGGCGGTGCGTGTTTCCTTGATGCGTTCACCCGGCGTCATGTTCTTCTCCTCCTTTCACTCCGTCCATGTCCAGCCAGCAGTTAGGCACGCCTCCCAGCACATGACCGTCAAAAAGACCGCCCAGCAGGGATTTCACCAGGGCCAGGATGCCGGCCAGCTCGATGCGGAGGCTGGGCCAGTAGAGCTTCACCTCCGCGCCCCTGCGCAGCATGGTCTGGGTCAGCAGCAGCTTCCTTTCCGCCATTTCTTCCAGAAAAGCGCTCGCCTCCGCCTCCGTGATCCCCGCCTCCCGGGCGATATAGCCTGCGCTGAGGAAGGAATCCGGCTTCCGGGTATAGAGTACCCGCAGGCAGGCCGCAGCCCCCGGCATCCCCAGGAAGCGCAGGGTATCCTGGATGCTTTCCTCCTCCGATTTCAGCCAGGCCCAGCCCGTTTCGCTGGGCTCCAGCAGCAGGGAAAGGTTCAGCTCCGGTCCCGCGGCCAGCAGGGCCAGCAGGTTGGGGAGGCGGAAGGTGGTGAGGCTGCGTCCCCACACCTTCGGCGCTTCCGCGGGGTCCTCCGGGGGCGTCAGCGCCGCGGGCACCTGCCACCGGTCATCCATGTGGGCGCGGAAGTGGTTCATGCTGGCTTCGTGCATCCCCTGCATGGCGTCGTAGTGGAGCCGGAACCAGCTTTTCGCCGCGTCCCCCAGGCTTTGGGAAGCCAGCCGGGCGCGCACATCCGCCGGCTGCCCGTCGGGAGCGGGGAAGAAGGCGGCGGGGCTGATGCCGTAGAAGTCCGCCAGGCGGCAGAGGGAAGCCACGTCCATCTCGTTTTCCCCGGTCTCCCATTTGGAATAGGTGCGGTCCGAGATGCCCAGAGCCTCGGCCACCTGCTTCTGCGTATAGCCCCGGCTTTTGCGCGTCTCCGCCAGCTGCCGGGGGAAGGAAGTGTTGTCCATCGCAGATTCCTCCTTTCATCGGCCCCAGCATAAACGAAACGAAGCGTAGAGTCAAAAACCAAAACATGGCCGGATTCTACGGAGGATAGAGATAAAAAGCGGGGCCCCACGGAAAGAGGAGCCCCGCACATCGTTTGCAGTTTGTTTTGCGCTCCCGACCTGCCCCGGCCGCAGCGGTCCAGCTTCCCCTGGAGGAAGCTGGCAGTAGCAGGCGCGTCCCAGCGTGGGGCCCTCGCGCCCGGAATGGCGCGAAGGGCCTGATGAGGGACGCCCGCGGAGCGGGCGCTGCCGGCTATGGCGGCAGAAAGCCGCACAACAGGGATAACGTTTCCGCAGCGTTCTGGCTCATCCCTGCTCCGCCAGGTAGAGCTCCGCGCGGCTCTGGATGCGCTTGGAGACCTCCTCCGCGCTGCGCTGCCCGGCGAAATAGGCTTCCGCCTCCTCGCGGACGATGCCCGTGACGACCTGATCACAGACGGTGGAGCGCACGGCGCTGTCCAGCAGGGCCATCAGGCGGTCCCGCTGTTCTTCGCTCATGGCGTACAGCTTGTCTTCCCGGACCAGGGCTCCATTCGCGTCATACCACTGCACGACGCTCCGGGGGATCCGCTCTCCCTCCGGACCGTCCCAGAGGCGGACGATGCCCTCCTCCATCCGGGCAGTTACAGAAAAGATGATGGTGTTCCGATAGCCCTCCTCCGCCGTGGGCTCCCGCATAGCCTCTGCCACATGACTTTCAAAGGCGGCCGTCAGAGAGGGGAAGCGGTCGGTATAGGCGGTCTGGGTCTTTTCGTCCAGCAGGCTCCGAAGGAAGGCATACGCCCCTTCCGGGTGGGCGGAGACTGCGCTGACGGCCATGGGCGCGCGCATTTCCAGGAGGCTGCCCACCCCGTCCGAGGCGGGGATGCCGGGACAGACGAGCTTCCCCATATAGCTCAGGTCCCAGAGCTGCCAGTCCCGGACGGAGATCACGGTGACGGCGTCCGCCAGAGCCCGGCCCTGCATGATCTCCGCCGCAGCGGCGTCTGCCCGGGCCATGCTTTGCAGATATTCCGCTTCGGCGGACGTCTCCGTGCTCTCCCCCGTGGGAAGGGAGGCGGCGAAGGCCAGCACATCCCGGAAGCCGGGGCTGTCGAAAGAGGCCGTGCCGTTGGCCCAATCCAGATAACCCTCCAGATAGGCGTCCAGCAGCTCCAGGTATTTCTCGCGGGTCATGCCGCCGGTGAACACGCCCGCGCAGCCGGGGAGGGAGGCCGCCAGGGCAGAAGCCTCCGCTGCGGTCCAGCCCGTCGGGTCGCCGATCACATCCCGGTTCCCCGCCGCCGTCCGAAGGGTAAAGCTGGCTGAGATCATGAGGAGCTTATCGCCCACGGTCCCCGCCCGCCGAAGCTGGGGCAGAAGCTCGATGCCCTCCTCCGCCAGCCAGGGAGCCAGGTCCCGGAGAAACCCCTTTTCCGCCCAGCTTTTGTAGGGTACCCCGTCCTGGATGGAGAGGAGATCCGGCATATTGCCGCTCACGATATCCAGATTCATGGCGGTGATCGCCCGGTCCCGCACGTCACGGGTGAAATACTGACCGTCAGAATAATCCCGGATGGTGATGACCCATTCCCCGCTGCGGCGGTTGAAATCCCGCACGGCCTTTGCCGTCTCCGTATCCACCGTCAGGCTGGCCATGGTGATCTCCTGCCGGACCGGGACCTCCTTCCGGGGCGTGGGCGTCAGGGTGACGTATTCGCCGTAGTCGTAGTCCAGCAGGCGCACGGCCCCATCCCCCAGGCCCAGAGGCGTGAGGGTGTCGGAGCGGATGCCCCTCTCCGCCCAGTGCAGCAGCTCCCGCCGCGCTCCCGTCTCCGGGACAAAGGCGAACAGCCCTTCCCGGTCATAGGCCATGCATTCTCCCTCGGGCAGGCCGCTGCCCGCCGTGCCCAGGAAGGTGACCTGGGAGGGCTTTTCCTCGTCCTGGGGAAAGGGGAGCTCGGTGAAGGTTTCGTCCGCTTCCAGCCGGAACAGGCGCATTTTCCCGCCCTGCGCCGTGCAGACGCCCAGGCTGCCGCCCGGCAGGTCGAAAAGACCGAACAAAGCGCCGTTCTCCTCCGGGAAAGGGATTTCCCGCAGGGTCTCCCCGCTTTCCAGCGAGACCTCCCGCAGGGCAAACGTCCAGATCTGGGTGTCCGGGTCGCCCAGCCACATGCTCAGCCATACCCGTCCTTCCTCAAGGAAGCACATCCCGACAGGAATGGCCTCCGGGCCAAAGTCCAGCACCGTGACCGGGTTTTCGGCGTCCTTTCCCCCGTGCATGAGGGGGTAATGGATTTCCCCGTCCTCCTCCAACAGACGGATGAACCAGACGCCGTCCTCCCGCTCGGCGGGATAGTTCGTCAGGCCGGGGGCCATGGAGGGAGGATAGACCTCGAATTGGGGTACATAGACGACGTCTTCCGCCTCCGGCGTCGGGGCCGGCGCGGGCTGCGGCGCAGCCGCCGGCGTTTCTGCAGCCGTCGGCGCGGGGGAGGACGTCGGTGCGGGCGGCTCCGTCCTTCCGCACCCGGCAGGCAGAAGGATCAGCAGGGCCAGGGACAGGATCAGAGCCAATCCTTGATATGCTTTGGTTTTCATTACGACCTCCTTTTCCGTCGATACAGGCATCTTTAGTACCGGCATAAGGGAGGGGGAAGGGAGATTCAAAAACCGGAATATTGCGGGCCCCCCGGAAGCCGGGGGCCTCCGGCCTCTGCTCGGCCCTAGGGACAAGGAGACTTTTCCTGTTCCCTGTATTCATGTTTCCGTGAGGCTGTCGCCTATGCCTGTCTGCCTTTCCTCTCCTGCTCGGCCTTCCTCCGCATTTTCTCCTCCCATTTCTTTTCCTGCTCCGTTTTGTCGCCGAAGTGCACGCTGCCCCAGGGACCGGCGTTGCCCAACAGCAGGAGCTGCAAAAGATCCACATGGGTGTAGATATAGAAGATTTCCGTTTCCCTGCCGTCCAGCAGGATCCTCCGGCGTTTCAGCACCTCCAGCTTCTCCAGGGTGCGCAGCATCCCTTCCCGGTCCGTCAGCTCCAGGGAGTCCAGCAGCTGGTCCAGACAGCTTCGGTCCATGGGCTCGCTGGTCAACATGGCGCTGTACAGCGTCCGAAGGACCTTGCGCACCTCCCCGTCGGCCAGAGCCTCCCACAGTTCGGGCTTATCCTGCCCGATGGCCCACGCCCAGCCCGCCGCCGGACGGGGGAAGAACGTGAAGAAGCTCAGGCCCTCTCCCTTCTGCCGGGAATAGACGCAGAAGCCCTCGGAGCGCATACTGCCGCCGCTTGCCTCCCGGTCGCCCAGCAGGAGGTCCTCCATCCAGGGGAGGCTCAGGAGGTCATACATTTCCAGCATGCCGCTGGCCGATCTTCCGATGACGTTGCACAGGCGCAGGGCCGCGTCCCAGCGATCCTCCATGCCGATGGACGTCAGACAGTTCTGCAGCGCTTCGGCCGCGTCCTCGAACGTCCCCGTCTTCCGCTCGAAAAGCCGGTCCAGGGAGACGCCCAGAAGGTCTGCCAGTCCCGGCAGCAGAGCCGCGTCAGGCAGACTCTCTCCCCGCTCCCATTTCGAGATGGTCTGAGCCGCCATGCCCAGCTTTTCCCCCAGGGCCTCCTGGGTCAGGCCCCGCGCAAGGCGGGCTTTTCGGAGGTTTTCGTGAAATGTCATCTCCGCCGCCTCCTTTCAGCCCTGAATGAGCAGATGGGCCAGGGTCACGATGGCCCGCAGATACCGTGTATTCGGCTGAAACCAGGTTTCCAGCCTGCCTTCCGCGGTCCTGATGGGGTGGGGTCCCGTCAGCTTCCACTGGCTGAAAAGCTGCATGATCTCCCCGACACGCTCCGGGGTCAGGCCGGTCTCCTTGCTGAGATACGCCGTTGTATAATGGCTTTCTTCCTTCGGGGGCCGCCGGAACAGCACTTCCAGAAGCTCCACGCTGCTGAGGGCCCGGAACAGCTCCTTAAGGGCCGCGCGTTCCTCCTTCAGCCAGTCGAAGCCCTTCTCCGCGGGCATCAGCAGCAGCCGCAGGTCTGTGTCGGCGTCCCAGCTGCGCAGGAAGAAGGCTTCGTCGTCGCTCCCATAGCAGCAAAAGCCGTTCATCATCTGTTCCGGCGCGCGGGGGACGGGCAGCGGTTCGGCATAAGCGGCCGTGAGCTCGTCATAGGGTTTTTGATTCCATGAGACCGCGTTGTCGCAAAGCCCGTCGTAGGCTTCGTCCATGATCTCTCTTATGCGCAGCATGGCCTGCACCGGCGTCAGGGCCGGCAGCTCCGAGCGGATGGGGCTTCCCGCCGGCGCTTCCGGCGCGAAGAACGCGCCGGGACTTACGCCGTAATAGTCCCCCAGGCGGCACAGAAGCTCGATGCCCGGCTCCGTCTCCCCGGTCTCCCACTTGGAATAGGTCCGGTCCGATATGCCCAAGGCCTCCGCTACCTGCTTCTGGGTGAGGCCGCGTTCCTCCCGGACCGCTTTCAGGTTTGCGATGAATTTCTCCCGATTCATGGGGCGATTTCCCCTTTCTTAAAGATGCAAGGCGCCTTGTGCCATCACCATAAACGAAACGCAGCGGAGAGTCAAAAACCAAAATGGAGGGAAATTCCCGGTTTTTGAGAATCGACAAAAGAAACTGCCGCATCCGTTGATTGCCCGGATGCGGCAGTTTGCAGAATCACAATCTCGATATCGCGTCGGCCAAAACGCCCTCGCTGCTGGGGACCGTGACCTCGAAGCCCATGTCCAGCAGCTCCTTAGCCCCGTCCCCGGCCACGAAGGCCCGGTCGGCGGCCCGGAGAAGGCTCAGGTCGTTCATGGCGTCGCCGCAGCAGATCAGCGTTTCGCAGCCCAGCATGTCCAGCAGCCGCCGGGCGGTCTCTCCCTTGGAGGCGCCCGCCGCCTGGGCCTCGATGAGGAAGGGGAGGCTGCGGGAGCAATGGCAGCCGGTGCCCGGGGCGTTGATCTCCGCGGCGATGCCGCCGAACAGGGCGTCGATCTCCTCCGTGGAATAGCGGAACCAGTCCGGCTCCTTATCCCCGCCCTTCGGCCCCTCCGGGGAGCCGGAGACGGCGAACTGGATGCGGGGATGGGGAACTTTCGGCAAAGGCGAAACCCGGATCGGCACCCCCATCTTCTTCATGATCTCCGCCAGGCCCATATCCTCTCCGAAAACATAGGTCTCCGTCGGGCACTGTATCTCGAAATGCAGCCGGGGATGCCGCGCCAGCAGGGAGGCGAACAGGTCTTCGGAGGAATCCGGCAGAGGCCCCTGCCAGAGGCTCTTTTCTTCGGCGTAGTCATAGATTTCCGCCCCGTTGAAGACGATGTGGGGGGCGTTGGTCGGAAGACCGGACCAGCGGCTGCGGTGGCTGACGCGGGTGTGGCCGGTGGCGATGGAGAGGCGTCCGCCCCCCTCCATAAAGCGGAGGACCGCCTCCGTGTTGGCCGGGGGGACCTTGCGGTCCGGCCCGGTCACGGTGCGGTCCCAGTCGCTCACCAGCAGTATGCCGGTGTATTTTCCCATATCAGCAGGAGAGGATATAGCCGCCGTCGATGACCTGGGCGGTGCCGGTGACCTGGGCCGCCGCAGGGGAGGCGAAGTAGACGGCCAGAGCGCCCACCTCGATGGGCTCGCCGAAGCGGCCGAGGGGCATCTGGTTGTTGATGTAATCGAACTGATCCTTGGGGATGAACTGGCTCAGGTCGGTGTTGGTGAAGCCCGGGCAGATGGCGTTGACGCGGATGTTGTACTTGCCCAGCTCCACGGCCATGCAGTGGGTGAAGTGGACCACGGCGGCCTTGGAGCAGCTGTAGGGGCTCATAGCCTGGGTCTTGTTGACGATGAAGGCGGCGTTGGAGGCGGTGTTGATGATGCTGCCGCCCTTGCCGGCGTCCCGCATGAGCTTGCCCACCTCATAGGTCATGTGGACGGTGCCGTTGAGGTCGGTGTTCAGCACGCGGTACCAGTCGGAGAGCTCCTCGTCCATGTCCAGCAGCTCATTGACGCAGGTGACGCCCGCGTTGTTCACCAGGATGTCGAAGCCGCCGAAGGCATCCCAGGCTTCCTTGACCACCTTGCGCACGTTGGGCAGATCGGTGACGTCGCAGCTGAAGCTCTGGTACTTGCCGCCGTAGGGCTTGAGCTCCTCAATGGCTTCCGCGGCCTTCTTGGCGTCGCGGCAGAAGATGGCCACGTTGGCGCCCTGCTGGGCAAAGGCGGAGGCGATGGCGAGGCCCAGGCCCCGGTTGCCGCCGGTGACGAGGGCGTTCTTGCCCTGGAGGGAGAAAGCGTCCTTCATATTCACGATGGAGGGGATCATAAGACATACATCCTTTCTTAATATAGAATCAATAGAATTACTTAAACAGCCTGTCAAGGAACTCGTAGATATGCCCCTGGTGCTTGGGCTCGTACCAGTTGGTGGAGAAGCCGCCGTGGTTCCAGCCCCCGAAAAACTCCAGCGTCGCACGGGCGGGCCCGCACTTCTCCGTCACCTTGTCAAAGAGCATCTGGCTCTGATTCGGGGGCACGATCTGGTCCTTGGTGCCCGCCTGGATGAGGATGGGAGGGAACTCAGCCGTGATGAAGTTGAGGGGATTGGTGAAATACATGAGGCCGTGGATGGCCCTGGGCTTCGCGCCCACCAGGGACTGATACAGGTCCGGCATGGGAGGTCCGCCCGCGCCGGGACCGGGGGCCGCGCCTGCGGGAGGCTCCGGCATCTCCGGAGGCAGCATCTTCATGAGGTCATAGCAGCCGTAGAAGCCGATGACGGCCTGCACCTTGCTGCTGACGCCGGCGTTGCCCATGGTCTCGTCCTCGAAGCCGGGGATGTCCTGGGTGGCGGCGCACATGACGGCGTAGTAGGCCCCCGCGCTGTCCCCCGCCAGGGCGAATTTCTCCGGATCCAGCTTGTAGGCTGCGGCGTTGGCCCGCAGGAAGCGGATGGCGGCCTTGAGGTCAAAGAGCCCGTAGGGGAACTGGGCTTCCCCCGCCAGACGCTGCTCCACGGAGACCACCGCGTAGCCCTTGGTGACCCCGTCGATGGCGTGGAAAAGCTGGGCGTCCCGCTTCGTGCCGAAGAGGTAGGCGCCGCCGTGCATGAAGATATACACGGGGAAGGGACCGTCCCCCTCGTCGGGCAGGTAGATATCCAGCTTCTGGGCGGGCGACTGATCCGCATAGGCCACGTCCAGCCACTTGCGCTGGATGCCGGAAACGTCGATCTCCTGGGTGGGGAAGGGGCCGCTGCCCTGCACCGTCACCAGCTTCCAGGGAGAATCGATCTTCATCTGATCCATCGTAAAGTACCTCCTTTTTCCGTTGTTCTTTAATTGATGAAATTATAGCAGATTCCCTATTGACAAGCAAGAAGAAATCTGCTACCTTAACTGTACTAGCGCACAATAGTACAGTTAAAACGGAGAGAGGTGGGAACGTTTGATCGAGCTGAACTATCGGGACGGCCGGCCCATCTACGAGCAGGTGAAGGACGGCTTCAAGAAGCTGATCCTCTCCGGCGCGCTGCGGGAAGGGGAGAAGCTGCCCAGCGTGCGGGAGCTGAGCACCCTGCTGGCGGTGAATCCCAACACCATCCAGCGGGCCTACCGGGAGCTGGAGGCGGAGGGCTGCGTCTACACCGCCCCGGCCAAGGGGACCTTCGCGGCTTCCCCGTCAGCCCTGCGGGAGGAAAAAACGGCCTCGCTCATGCGTACCCTCCGGGAGACGGCCTCGGCCCTGCGGGCCCTGGGCGTCACGGAGGAGGAGCTGCGGCGGGGATTGGAGGAAGAAGCATGATCGAGATCAAGGATTTGAAAAAGAGCTTCGGCGGCTTTCCGGCTCTGGACGGCCTGAACCTGACGGTGCCCACCGGCTCCGTCTACGGTCTGGTGGGACCCAACGGGGCGGGGAAGACCACCGCCATCAAGCACCTGACCGGGGTTTACCGCCAGGATGCCGGGGAAGTGCTGCTGGACGGCACGCCGGTTTACGAGAACCCCGCGGCCAAGGCGAAGATCGCCTACATCCCGGACGAGGTGTATTTCTTTCCCCAGGCGGGCATACGGGACATGGCGGAATTCTACCGGGGCGTCTATCCCGCCTTCAGCGAGGAACGCTACCGCAGACTGGGGGAGGCCTTCAGCCTGGAGGAAAAGGCTCCCATGAAGCGCTTCAGCCGGGGCATGCAGAAGCAGGCGGCCTTCCGCCTGGCCATGAGCCTCATGCCGGAGGTGCTGGTGCTGGACGAGCCCGTGGACGGCCTCGACCCGGTGATGCGCCGCCAGATCTGGACCCTGCTCCTGGCCGACGTGGCGGAGCGGGGCATGACGGTGCTGGTCTCCTCCCACAACCTCCGGGAGCTGGAGGACGTGTGCGACCATGTGGGCATCATCCACGCGGGGAAGACCCTGGTGGAGCGGAGCCTCAGCGAGCTTCAGGACAACATGGTGAAGGTGCAGCTGGTGCTGCCCGAGGGACAGGCGCTGCCGGAGGGGCTGAACATCCTCCATGAGAGCCGGGTGGGCCAGGTGCGCACCCTCATCCTGCGGGGCAGATCGGAGGAGATATCCGCCATTGTGGCCGCCGCGGGGCCTCTGTTCTATGATCTGCTGCCCCTGACCCTGGAGGAGATCTTCATTTATGAGCTGGGAGGTGAGCACTATGCGGTGCGGGATGTCCTTCTTTAATGCTTCCGTCTACAAGAACTGCCTGAAGCGCTACTGGCCCGTATGGGGGGCCCTGCTCCTGAGCCTTGTGATGAGCCTGCCCCTGCCGGTGATGAACGCCGACGACGCCTATGACGCGGCCCAGATCGTCCGGGCTGTGGGGGGCTACGGCGGCATCGTTACCACCTTCTTCTTCGCCGTCGTGGCGGCCATGGCCGTCTTCGGCTGGATGTACAATGCCAAAAGCGCCGGCTTCACCGGCTCCCTGCCCATACGGCGGGAGGGGCTGTTCCTCTCCTGCGCCGCGGCTGGCTTCACCATGCTGGCTTTCCCCGCCGTTGTGACGGCGCTGCTGGTCCTGCTTTGCGGCGCGGGCGCCTGCGGCTTCGGCGAGGCCGCCGGCCTGGCCTTTGAATGGCTGGGGAAATTCCTGCTGCTGAGCCTCTGCTTTTTCGGCTTTGCCTCCCTCTGCGCCCAACTCACTGGCACCATGTGGGTGCTTCCGGCGGTGTATGTGCTGCTGAATGTGGCGGTGGCGGGCTTCTGGATGCTCATATCCAATGTGCTGACCCTGCTGCTGCCCGGCTTCGGCGGCGGTCTGCCCCAGCTGGCCGCCGACCTGAGTCCCGTGGTGAACCTGTTCCTCTTTGATTGGGGGGATATCTGGTTTCCCAACTGGCTGGGCCTCAGCCTCTACGGCCTGTTCGGCCTGGTGTGCGCCTTCCTGGGCCTGTGCCTCATGAAGAAGCGGCGCATGGAGAGCGCCTCGGATACCGTGGCCCTGGGCTGGCTCAAGCCCGTCTTCCGCTGGGTCTTCGCCGCCGGCTTCGCCCTCTGCTTCGCCAACCTGATTTACCTCATCCTCATGCAGGAGGAGCGCTATCACTATGCCGTCATGGCCGTCTTCCTGGTGCTGGGAGGCCTCCTGGGCTGGCTCATCGCGGAGATGCTGGTGCGCAAATCCTTCAAGGTCGCCTCCTGCCTCAAAACCTATCCCATCCTGGCGGTGCTGCTGGTGGTGCTGGTGCTGTTCTGCGCCACCGGGGGCCTGGGCTATTCCAGCTACTTCCCGGATGCCTCGGAGGTGGAGGTCGCCGTTCTCAGCGTGCCGGGCCAGACCTGCAATACCAGCGACCCGGCGGAGATCGAGGCCATCCAGAGCATCCACCGGCAGCTGGCCGGGGACCGGACGCCCGATTCCAGCTACGGCAGCATTGAAGTGATCTATCGCCTGCACGGCGGCAGGACCGTCGCCCGCTCCTTCCCCCGCCAGGCCCTGTCGGAGCAGGGAAAGGAAGAATGCCGCCAGCTCTTCCGGCGGCAGCTCCGCTCCAGTCTGGAAATGCTGCTGGCGGAGCCGGACCTCCTGATCAACACGGGGGTGGATTCCTATAACAACACGGCGGC